>WBZO01000213.1_pt1 | contig 147417 bp, 117 predicted proteins | sample 5204261 | NCBI WGS metagenome assembly WBZO01 (sample SAMN12412400, study PRJNA552823) | activated sludge metagenome | isolation source: activated sludge from anammox sidestream of wastewater treatment plant... | place: USA: North Carolina | collected 2017-09 | reverse complement strand
CTGAGTTTTATCAGAAAATGAAAGACGATTATCTGCCACAAATTCAACAAATAAAAGGCGTAGCAGAGATTACTATTTTGGGTGGAGAAGAAAGAGAAATACAAGTAAAAGTAGATAAAGAGAAATTGAAATTGTATAAAATTTCCTTATATCAAATTGTAGAATCCATCAACCGTTCGGGTATTGATTTACCAGCAGGTAAAATACAAACTGAAACAAACAACAATTCTGTTCGATTGGTTGGAAAATACACTGCTATTACAGACATACAGAAAGTTCAAATAGCAATGCCATTGCCGGGAAGTCCTGTCTATGTAAAAGATGTTGCCGAAGTAACAGACGGTATCAAAGAAATTACTTCTTACAGCCGTTTTAACGGAAAAACCGGAATTGGTTTAATGATCAAAAAACAAGGCGATGCCAATGCAGTAGATGTTTCTAAACTGATTAAAGAAAAGTTTAAATCCATTGAAGAGCACAACGCTAGTTCTGATGTAAAATTTGTTGTAACAGACGATAGTACAAACAACACCATTGCAGCCGTTAATTCGGTGGTGTTTGATTTAATTTTAGCAGTTATCCTAGTATCTCTGGTAATGTTGTTATTCCTTAGAAGTTATCGAAATTCACTGATTGTTGCCGTTGCCATTCCAACTTCTTTAATCACCGCTTTTGGAACAATGTGGCTATTGGGTTACACACTCAACTTAATGACACTCTTGGCAATGTCTTTAGTTATCGGAGTTTTGGTAGATGATGCTACAGTAGTTTTAGAAAACATCCAACGCCATTTGGATATGGGTAAAGACAAGAGAAAAGCAGCAATGGACGGACGAATGGAAATTGGTTACTCTGCTGTTTCCATTACTTTGGTAGATGTGGTTGTTTTTGTGCCAATACTGTTTTTACAAGTGTTTGTTGCCGATATGCTCAAACAATTTTCGGTAGTTATTATCGTAACTGTTTTAACAAGTTTATTAGTTGGTTTTACTTTAACGCCTTGGTTAGCTTCACGAATTGGAGAAAAAGAAAATTTAAAACCAAGCAACTTTTTCAACCGCTTTTTATTGCGGTTTGAAAGACAATTAGAACGTTTTATCATTTGGTATGGCAATACATTGAACTGGGTTTTAAAACATAAACTCATTTTTACAGGCTTTGTTCTTTTACTTTTTGTAGGAACTGCCGTTATGATGAAACAAGGAATTATTGGAAAAGAATTAATTGCAACAGGCGACCAAGGAAAATTTCGTTTAGCATTAGAATTTGATAAAAATGTTTCCATTGAACAAAACAATAAAGTTTCTGAAAAGATAGAAACATACATTTTACAGCAACCCGAGGTGGAAAGTGTATTTAGTAATGTTGGCGGACCAAGTACGGGAATTGGAAGTTTGGGAGTTGGAGCAGCAAATAAAACGGAATTTACAATTCAATTAAAATCAAAGAAAGAAACCAACAACCTTTCAACGGAAGTTTTTATGCGAAAACTACGTGATGATTTACAAAGTGATTTTTCGGGAGTAAATTATTCTATAATGGCATTGGGATTAATTCCTCGTACTGCACCGATTGAAATTACATTAAGTGGAAGTGATTTGAAGCAAGTAATGCAAACCGGAAATAATTTAAAAAATATTATTGAAAAAATACCAGGAGCCGATAATGTTCGTCTTTCAGTAGAAACCGGAAGTCCAGAACTAAAAGTTATTCCTGATAACGATAAAATGCAACGTTTAGGATTAAATACGGCTTATGTAGGAATGAATTTACGAACTGCTTTTACTGGAAATGACGATGCTACTTTAACCGACAACGGAATAGAATACCCAGTTAGAATATGGTTAGATAAATTTAGTCGCCAAAACGAAGACGACATCAAGCAATTGAATATCATCAATCCGATGGGCATTTCTATTGAAGTATCACAAATTGCAAGTATAGAAAAAGACAATTCACCCTCACTTTTAGAGCGTAAAGACCGACAGCCAGCCGTTACACTTACTGCCGATGCCTTAGGTCGTCCGTCTGGAACAGTAGCTGATGATGTGGTGGCTTATATCAACAAAAATCCTTTGCCAGACGGCATACAAATGACTTGGGGAAGTGATATCAAACGACAAAACGATAGTTTTGGTGCGTTAGGTTCTGTTTTGCTGATTTCCTTTGTGTTAATCTATCTGATTATGGTTGCTTTATACGATAGTTATATTTATCCATTTGTTGCCTTATTTGCTATTCCTGTAGCGGCAATCGGAGCATTTTTAGCACTCAATCTATCTTTAAGCCACCTTAGCTTATTTGCACTATTGGGCTTAATTATGTTAATGGGATTAGTTACCAAAAACTCAATTTTAATTGTGGACTTTACCAATCAGCTAAAAGCAGAAGGAAAGCATTACAAAGAAGCCATTGTTTTGGCAAGTAAAGGAAGACTGCGACCTATTTTGATGACTACTTTATCAATGGCAATCGGAATGTTACCTATTGCGTTAGCGACTGGAACATCAGCCGAATGGAAAAACGGATTGGCTTGGGTGATTATTGGCGGACTACTTTCGTCATTGGCTTTAACCGTTTATTTAGTACCAATGGTTTATGATGTGGTAGATAGTGTAAAAGAGAATTTTATCAATAGAAAAAAACACTTAAAATGAAGCAATTAATCGTTTTTGTTATTACGCCTTTAGCACTGTTATTGAGTTCGTTTAAAGCTAATTTTAATGAACAAAACAGCTTAACGGTAAAAGTTGAAAATTTGAGAAATTCAAAAGGAACGGTTCAAATAGCATTGTATAACAAAGACGACTCCATTCCTGATGAACAGTATAAAAATTACTTCAAAATGGAAAAAGTAACCATTACAAATGGCACAGCTCAATATACATTCCCGAACTTACCTAAAGGTAATTATGCGGTAAACATTTTGCACGATGAAAATAGCAATGGAAAGATTGACAAAGGTTTAATTTTGCCAAAAGAAGGAATTGGATTTTCAAACTATTCTTCAATCGGATTAACCAACCGACCTAATTTTAAAAAAGCAAGTTTTGAATTAAACCAAAATAAGACCATTAAAGTAAAAGTGATTTATATGTAAAACTCACCGTGTAAGCACATCTCGCATTCGCACAAATCCACGCTAAAGCCAAAATGCGAGAAGAGCTTACACTACCTATCCTAAAAAATTATTTTTCCTTCCCTTTCTAAAAATTTTAAAACTCCTATCTCACAGCCGACACAACAGCAAAACTCAATACAGACAAGAACTTTACAACACGAAAGACAGAACGCCAGCCTGTAACATCGGTTTGGCAATATGGCGGTTAAGTGCTTCGTTTGAAAGTTTTTACTATATTTGAAAAGTAGTTCTTCGATTGGAGTTTAGTGCTAAAAATCCGCCACATCGCCAAGCCGAGAACCGTTAGCATTCAGTGGAAGTAAGCACCGCAACAGATAGAAAAAGTAAGAAAAAGTTAAATAAGTAATAACAAATAAAAACAAAAACAAAATGACAAAAAACAAATCAAGACCCATTTTACTCTTGGCAACAGGATTATTATGGACGAGCTTGGCACAAGCTCAAGAGTCTGTTAACGCCACAGGCGGAGATGCTACAGGTAGCGGAGGAACCGTTGCTTACAGCGTAGGACAAGTAGCTTATACTACCAATACCGATGCTTCTGGTACCGTAAGCCAAGGTGTGCAACAAGCCTACGAAATTTTTACAGTAGGCATTAAAGAAACCGAACTGAACATTCCGCTTTCGGTTTTTCCCAACCCTACAACACATAATTTAACCCTGCAAATAAGCGATTACCACAATGAAAAATTGTCGTATCAGCTTTTTGATATGCAAGGCAAATTATTAAACAGCGGACAAGTGACGTCACAGCAAACGCAAATCAATACAGCCAATTTGCCCGCTGCAACATACTTCATTGATGTTGTAAGCCAAGAAAACAAAAAAGTTCAATCATATAAAATCATTAAAAATTAAAACAATGAAAAGGATAATTACAATTTGTGCAGTGGTCTTAACGGCTGCAGGTGTGTTTGCTCAAGCACCAGAAAAAATGAGTTACCAAGCAGTTATTCGTAATGCTAGTAATAATTTAGTAGTAAACCAATCGGTAGGTATGCAAATCAGTATTTTGCAAGGCTCTGCAAGTGGAACGGCTGTTTATGTAGAAACCCAAACTCCTAGCTCTAATGCCAATGGATTAGTTAGCATAGAAATTGGCGCAGGAAATGTGGTAAGCGGCAGTTTTACAGCCATAAATTGGGCAAACGGGCCTTATTTTATAAAAACAGAAACAGACCCTGCAGGTGGAACAACTTACAGTATTACAGGAACAAGCCAATTATTAAGTGTGCCTTATGCTTTGCACGCCAAAACGGCTGAATCGGTTACAGGAACATCATCTAATAATTTCTATTTAGGACAAGATACCCTAGGAGGCATTGTATTTTACATTTACCTTGACCAAAATGGCAACCAACATGGTTTAATAGTATCTAAAACCGAAACAGCTGCGCAATGGCAGAGTGCTGGAACCACAACTGGCGCAACTCGTAGCTGGGATGGCGTGTATAACACGGGATTAATGACCAACAGCCCTGCTAAAACATGGGTAACAAGCCTTGGTGCAGGTTGGTATTTACCATCTATTGACGAACTAAGCATTTTATGGCATAACCGCTTTCATGTTAATAAAGCGTTAAATGCCGCAGGTGCAACTTTATTGTCCAATAATGCCGACTATTGGAGTAGTACGGAGTACGATGCTACCTACGCATTCCACTGCCCCTTCCCCTACGGCCACCCGAGCATCACCAATAAGACCTTTACTTTTAGTGTGCGTGCCGTTCGGGCTTTTTAACTATTTAACTATTTATCAATTAAATACCGCGAAGCGGTCGATTTTTTGCAAAATTATGGCGCTATATTACGATTTACCAGTTTTTAAGGATGTGTATAAGTTCGTGTTGAAGATTTTTGATTACACCAAAGATTTTCCACGGGAGTACAAGCATACCTTGGGGCAAGATATGAAAAGAGATAGCATACAACTGGTAAGGAGCATATACAGGGCCAATAAAGCAAAAGATAAAAGAGTGTATCTTGAAGCATTTTTGGATGATTTTGAGTTGTTGAAATTTGAGATACGCCTTTGTGTAGATATGAAGATATTGCCTATTAAAAAACAGGCAGAGTTAAGCCAATTAATGGATAGTATCGGAAAACAAATTGTAGGGTGGCGAAATGCCAATCCTTCATAGCCAGAACTTTTACTGCCAAGGTGGTAAAGGGTGAGCATGGTTTGTTGAAAAAGGGCAACTCGGCTCTGCCAAAAGCAGAGCAAAATTGTATGCCTTGCCATTCGGCAAAAGCATCAAAACTGGGTTGCAAATGCCAACTATTGGAGTAGTACGGAGTACAATGCAACAAACGCATTCAACTGCAACTTCAACAACGGCAACACGAACAACAACAATAAGACAAATACTTATAGTGTACGTGCCGTTCGGGGTTCTTCAACAAAACATTTTATTAACACTGTCGGGCAATTTGTCCGGCAGTGTTTTTCAAAAAAAACGAAAGATGCAATTATCACTTTTCGATATACCAAAACCAAAAGTTGAACTTGAAGAATTGTTCAATGCTTATTTCGAGTGTCGCAAAAACAAGCGAAACACCGCTAATGCGTTGGTTTTTGAAATTGATTATGAGAACAATTTGGTGCAACTATGTAAGGATATTAACGATGGTACTTATCAAATAGGCAGGTCGATAGCTTTTATAGTGGACAAACCTGTTAAGCGTGAAATTTTTGCAGCCGATTTTAGAGACAGGGTGGTACATCACCTTGTAATTGGCAAACTCAACCATTTGTTTGAGAAACAATTTATTTACGATAGTTACAGTTGCAGAACAGGAAAAGGAACGCATTTTGGTATAGGGCGGATTGATAAATTCATTCGGCAATGTTCCAAAAACTACACAAAAGATTGCTATGTACTAAAGCTCGACTTGCAGGGCTTTTTTATGAGCATCAATAAAAACATACTTTATACAAAACTCGAAAACTTTATCAAAGCTAAATATCATGCACCCAACAAAGACTTGATAATAAAACTTTGCATGCAACTAATTTTCAACGACCCCACAAAAAATTGCATTATTAAAGGAAACAAAACAGATTGGAACGATTTGCCCCAAGCGAAAAGCCTTTTTTACAGCAACCCAAACTGTGGCTTACCCATAGGTAACCTTACCAGTCAGGTATTTGCTAATTTTTACATGGATATCTTTGACCATTTCATAAAACACGAATTAAGAATAAGATATTACGGCAGATACGTGGATGATTTTGTGATTGTGCATGAGAGCAAAGAGTATTTGAAGAAACTTATCTCTAAATTGTCGCAATATCTGCAAACAGAATTACAAGTTACAATTCACCCAAAGAAAATTTATTTGCAACATTACAGTAAAGGCGTAAAGTTTTTGGGAACTGTAATACTTCCAAATCGAATTTATATTGCCAACCGAACCAAAGGAAATTTTTACAATGCCATAGAAGCCCAAAACAAAATAACTAGAGACCAAAAGCCATCAAAAGAAGAACAACAAGCCTTTCAAAGTAGCATGAACTCGTATTTAGGTATAATGAAACATTACAAAACGTACAAACTACGAAAAGAAATGATTTTTAAAAATCTAAGTGGTTGGTGGTGGAATTATGTATATTTAAGTGGCGGAATAGCTAAATTTAAAATGAAAACAAAGACGATATGACAATAACCACCGAAATGCTAACAGCACCTACCCAAAAGTGGCGGTTCAGTGGTTAAATCAAGCTGTATGCTTCTATCAAAATTCCTGCTTGGTTGACAGTGAAGTGCTTCAAAATCGCCACCTTCGGGTAACTGCAAACCGTTATGTGCAACCCTGTGACGACCGACAATACTAACATAGGACAGACAGAAAACGAAATGACAGCCAACGCTTCTGCAAAATAAAAAGAGAAGCAACGCCACCCTCAAAGCCAGCGCAAGTTGCTTCACATTTGCTTTTGCCCAACCGCACACACAGACTAATAAAAATTATAGTTTGACAAATATTACTAAATTTGCAACATTGTTGCATTAACAAATTTTGAAGAAACCCCACTACATACAATTTAAAGCGTTATTGCTGTTACTAGTTTACTTGTTCAGTAACAGTCCTTCAATTCTATTTCACCATCACAAATTAGACATTGCCTCTTACGAAAAGGCAACTCCTTGCGAAAAAACAATTTACTATTCCGACAAAGACAGCGATTGTAATCATAAGACACACATTTCTAAAGCTCCTGAGAAATGTTCTTTATGTGATAATCATACTGTTTCTCCTCATTCACCGCAAACATTTTTTACCTGCTTTTTCAATAAAGTAGGCAGTGCATTTTATTCTGACAAGGTTAAGAATTACTTTTACTCAACACCCTCTACTTTCTCAAATAGAGGCCCTCCTTCGGTTTCATCTCTTACCGTTTAATTTTTGTACAGGACAATTTACTTGCCCTGTATTCTCATTTATTCAATTTTAATAAACAAGCAAGATGAAACAAAAAATCATTTATACAATAGTTGCATTCGTTTTCGCAACTCAAACAATCGTTGCTCAAAATAAAATTTCGGGCAACGTAAAAGACGAAATAACAAAGGAAAATTTAACAGGTGTTACAATCTATATAAGCGACCTGAAAAACGGTACAACTACTGACATTCAAGGAAACTACAAAATGGAGAATATCAAAACGGGCTCTTACCTCTTTGAAATAAGCTTTGTTGGTTATAAAAAAAGAGTTGAAAGAATTTATATTGAGAATGACACTGTTGTAGACTTTTACTTAAGTCAATCGGTATCAGAATTAAGCGAAGTTGTTGTTACTGCCGTTACTCGTTCAACTGAATTAAAATTAAGTCCTATTATCATTAAACCTGTTGATGCGGGTATTCTCAATCAAAATAGTTCCACAAATTTAATTGATGCTTTAAAAAATATCCCGGGAGTTAATCAAATCACAACCGGTGCGGGAATTTCAAAACCAACAATCAGAGGATTGGGTTACAATAGAGTTATATCACTTTACAATGGCATTCGTCAGGAAGAACAGCAATGGGGAGATGAACACGGAATTGAAATTGATGAATATTCCATTGACAGAATTGAAATCGTAAAAGGGCCCGGAAGTCTGATGTATGGTTCGGATGGAATTGCAGGTGTTTTGAATTTTATTTCTCCTAAAGCACCACCAGTCAGGCAAATTAAAACGCTGCTTATTTCAAATTATCAAAGTAATAACAATATAATTGGTTATTCGCTTTCCAATGCCGGAAACAAAAACGGCATTCAATGGCTTGGTAGGTTCAGTAACAAATTTGCAGGAAATTATCAAAACAAATATGATGGGAAAGTTTACAATTCAGGGTTTCAGGAAATTGATGGTAGTTTAATTTTAGGTATAACTAAAAAATGGGGCTATTCACATTTAAACTTTAGTTCATTTAATGCAACCCTAAATATAGTTGAAGGGGCCAGAGACAGTTTGGGAAATTTCATTTTTGCAGCACCAGACGGAAACGGCTCAACAACTGAATTGTCAGCAACGGCAAGTGATTTGAGCGGATATAAAATAGGCTTCCCACATCAAGAAGTAAATCATTTGAGAATGTTAACGAATAATTATTTCATTCTTAAAAAGGGAACAATAAATTTAGATTTGGGATACCAAAATAATAAACGAAAAGAATTTGGAGATGTTTTAAATCCTAATGAACCCGATTTGTTTTTTGACTTAAATACTTTCAATTACAATCTGCGGTACAATTTTGTAGAAATGAAAGCCTGGGAAACTTCTGTTGGTGTAAGTGGTATGCAGCAAAGTAATGCTAATAAAGGTATTGAGTTTTTGATACCTGAATATAACCTGTTTGATATTGGTGGTTTTGTGTTTACACAAAAATCATTTAACAAACTCACACTGGCTGGTGGCTTGCGTTTTGATAAGAGAAACATAAGCACAAAGCAATTAATTTTAGACAGCTTAGAAACTCCAGTTAGTGCCGAGGACAGCACAACCAATGTGAAATTTAATTCTTTTACCAAAAATTACAACAGCTATTCAGGAAGTATTGGACTGTCTTATCAAATTGATAGAAAATCCACCATTAAATTTAATTTGTCAAGAGGTTTCAGAGCACCAAACATTGCCGAGATTTCTTCAAATGGTAAGCACGAAGGAACATTAAGGTATGAATATGGTAGTGCTGATTTAAAAGCTGAAGTAAGTCATCAAATAGACCTTGCCTACTTCTTAAACTCGGACCACATTACGTTTGAATTAACACCATATGCAAACTTTATATCAAACTATATTTTTTCCGAAAAACTGTCAAGTGTACTTGGTGGAGACTCAATACCCGACCCATCAGACCCAACACCAGCTTACAAGTTTACCCAAGGTAATGCAACATTAATCGGTGGGGAAATTTATATAGATGTCCATCCTCATCCATTTGATTGGATGCATATTGAAAATTCATTTTCTTATGTTCGGGCAACACAAAGTAATCAACCCGACAGCACAATGTATCTACCTTTTATTCCTGCACCCCGATACAGAGGAGAATTGAAAGCACAGTTGAAAAAAGTGGGTAAAAACTTGACCAATGCTTTCATTAAGTTTGGTGTTGATTATTATTTTCAACAAGACAAATATTTTCAAGCATACGGCACCGAAACAGGGACACCTGCATACACCCTTTTAAGTGTAGGAGTTGGAACAAACGTAAAAGCATTCAACCGACCTAACTTTATGAGTATTTACCTAAGTGCAGAAAATTTGGCTGACACTGCTTATCAAAGCCACCTTAGCAGACTGAAATATGCACCACAAAATCCAATTACAGGCAGAAAAGGAGTATATAATATGGGCAGAAACATAAGTCTGAAATTGATATTTAATTTATAGACAGACAAAAGTAAAATGTGCCGTTGCATGTGGTGACACATTTATTTTTTTGCAATCACACAAAGCCAAATAAAAAAAGCAAAAGAGCCACCAAGCTATCGCACCAAGACACCGGATAATCCGCCAAGACAAGACAAAAAGGGCGGCACATAACAGCGATAGCTGTTGCACAACTCTCTAAAATAAGAAAATAACAGCAAAAACCGCTTCATTAGAAGCGTTTTAAGCACACTTGGTTTTTTTAAGTCGTGTGCTTTCATGATTATTTTACTCATAACGCCAGCTTAGATCGTATTTTTCATTACTCTTCCACACAGTCCTGTGCACAACCAAAAAAATAATGCACAAAATTTCTCAGCACACCTTAATGGTTACGATTTTATTATTATTACCTTAGCAACTTAAATGTTTTGTCCTTAACTTAAAATAGCACCATCATGAAAACCACTCTTGCTGTATGTATATTTTTATTATTACGTAACTACTTTTCATTTTCACAACCATATACGGTTGGTCTCAATCCTAATCCGAGAATTATTCAGGACGATTTTCTTGGATTCAATGGGCGGGTGTTTTATTTTAAAAGTAAATGAAAAAATATTTATTCATATTACTTTTTACTTTTTGCAGTAATAACTTTGCGCTGTCCCAGTACAAAAATAGTATTTGGGTTTTTGGCGATAGCTCATTAATTGATTTTTCCGACACTTCAAATATTTTAACCGGGTACAGCGCCATAAATTCAAGAGGAAGTTGCAGCAGTATTTGCGATACAAACGGAACGCTTCTCTTCTATACCGGGTATGACGATGATGTTTATTCAATAGGGGGGCCTCCTTTCAATGGTGGAGAAATCTGGAACAATCAGCATCAAACCATGCAGTATGGCGACTCACTGGTAATGGGTTTATGGTATCATGAAGTAGTAATTATTCCAGACCCTGGAAACTCAAACAGATTTTATGTTTTTTGCATTGGTGTTACTGGTAATTTCGGACTCTATTATTCTGTTGTGGATATAACCGCAAACGGTGGCCTTGGCGCAGTAATTCAAAAAAACATACCGTTACAAAGCTTTGAAATGTCTGATTGCTTAACAGCGGTTAGGCATGGAAATGGAAGAGACTGGTGGATAGTATTCAGGGAATACTATCCGAGCACGAATGCCTATACCAGTAATTTTTATACTTATTTAATTACTCCGGCAGGTATCATTAATTTTACATTACAATCTGTCGGCACTCCCCATCGTACAGGTTTAACAAAGATTGAATTTAACCCGGAAGGAAATGAGTTTATTACAGTTGATGCTGAAGGTTTAATTGAGTTGTATGACTTTGACCGGTGCACAGGAGTAATCAGCAATCCTGTAACCATTGAACTTAATTCAACTGCCCCTCCATATCCTTATTACGATGGAAGCGCCTTTTCCCCGAATGGCCAGATATTGTACGTATCAGCAGAGCCTTTTGAGAGCTACCTTTTCCAGTATGATTTAAATGCCCCTAACATAGGAGCATCAAAAGACACATTATGGACCACCACATTTCCCTTATATACAGCAGGGTTTTTAAAGCTTGCGCCTGACAGTAAAATTTACTTTAGCTGCCAGTATTATAACGGATTCCAGTTTCCTTATCCATATCCTGATACGGTTTATAATATGTATAACATGAATTTAAGTGTTATTAATTCACCGGATAGCTTAGGTGTTGCGTGTGACTTTCAGCCCTTCTCATTTTATCTTGGAGGAAAACGCACTTACTATGGATTGCCAAACAACCCCGATTATGAAATGGGAGCGTGGGTGGGAAGCCCGTGCGATACGTTAACAGGAATATCGAATATCGAACAAGGAATAACGAATGCAGAAATGTTTGTTTTCTATCATCCCGGCTGGCAAACAGCTTTTATAAATGCCCAAAATGTAAAAGGAAAAAATTGTTTACTTCAAATTTTTAATATGACTGGCAAGGTAATTTTCAGTGCAACAAAAAGCATTCAGCCACCTTATTTTACAATGGATATAAATTGTGAAGCTTTTGCAAAAGGGATGTATGTTGTAAATTTGAAAACAGAAAAGGAAACATTAACTAAAAATTTTATCAAGTATTAATCTATTTTCATTCGGGCATTAACCGGGTTGTTAATGTTCGGTCAAGCCTCTTTATGTCAATCAGTTGACGGTGAAACCATCCCGGTTTTATCCACAGCTTAAAGACTAACCCGCCTCATTGTTTAGAATAATTCAAAAGTATAAATTTGCAAGGCAATGATTAAACAGCATATTAATAACGGATTGACATTCTCCCTCCGGCAAACCGGCAGGATAAAGGAGAACCTGGCACTTTTTACCAAAGACAACAAAAACAACATTTCATTGACTTTTTATTATTCGGGATTTGACTGTTCGGCTGGCTTAAGTAACCGGCCGGCCGGCTACCAAATAAAATTTCATTTTCAGGCTCAATACCTCGACAATTATTTTTCTCATAGCTCCAGCAGCTACGATCAGCAATTCAGTGATGAGGAAACTCAACAAGGTCTTTGCTGCAACAAACAACTGATTTTGCATGAAATTATAAATAACAAAATGCATGGAGCGTACCGGCAAATGTTTTTAGAAAGCAAAGCACTTGCTCTGTTGCTTTGTTTTCAGGCATGCCGAAACAAATCGCAAAGTGAGTGCAGTGCTTGTAAGTTTTTAGTAAAGCCAGTTGATAAAGAAAAAGTGTATAAAGCCAGAGAACTGATTTTAAGCCGGCTGAATAACCCTTTAACCATTCCGGAACTTTCCCTTGAAGTCGGGATCAATCAATGTTATCTTAAAAAAGGATTCAAAGAGATTTTTGGTACTACGGTGTATGACTTTGTTCAGCAGCAGCGTATGTTGAAAGCAAAATTATTGCTTACAACAACTTCATTTTCTGTTGCCCGGATTGCTGACGAAATCGGTTTTTCAAGCATGAGTAATTTTAGCTCAGCATTTAAAAAATATACCGGCATTTTCCCGAGTGAGCTCCGGAAAGCCGTTGCCTGACAACTTCTTTTTTTCCGTTTTCAGTTACAGAATTTCCATTTTGAAGAATAGCAGGCACATGAGGTTTTGGCACATTTGCCGCAGTTTCTTTTAGTGAGGTAGAAGAGACTGCTGATTGGTTTAACAGAATGACCAATCAGCATGTAAAAAAGAAAGGGATGCCTTGCCGGGCAAGCCCCACCCGATTAACAGCGAGTGCTGAACAATTAAAAACTCCGGGTAAGCAAACAGGCAATTACCTCCGTTAAATCTCAGTGAAAAATGAAAAAGTTAATTACACTTTCCATTTGCTGCTTTGGTTTATGCAGCACAGTTACTTTTGCCCAGACGGGGATCATCAAAGGAACCATAAAAACATCGGATGGAGTACCGGCCGAGTTTGTTAACCTAGGAATTAAAGGGACAACTCAAGGAACAACTGCTAATAAAAAAGGTGAATATGAAATCAAACGGGTAAGCCCGGGTAAATATGTGCTGGTTGCATCGTTTGTAGGGCTGGAAACCAAAGAAGTCAGCGCTGAGGTAAAGGCTGATGAAACAACTATTATTCCTGAAATTATTTTAAAGGAAACAGCTAACCAACTGAAAGAAGTTGTTGTTACAGCCCAGGCATTCCGGCAGCGGGATGCAAGCGAATATGTTTCAAAAGTTCCGTTAAAGAGCATAGAAAACTCGCAAGTTTATTCCGTTGTGGATCGTGAAGTACTGAAACTTCAGCAGGTCACCAACATGGAAGATGCAATGAAAAATGCAACTGGAGTTTCTGTTGTTTTCCCGGCAACCGGCAGGGCAACCGATGGGGGAACCTATTATACTCTCAGGGGGTTTACAACCAATGCCAGCCTGATCAATGGGGTGGCAGGCTCAGTTTATAATAACCCTGATGCCAGCAACATAGAACGGATAGAAGTCATTAAAGGGCCGTCCTCAACCTTATTTGGTAGTTCACTTACAAGTTTTGGAGGTGCAATCAATATGATTACTAAACAGCCTTACGATTCGTTGGGCGGCAATGTAACTTTCTCAACAGGCAGTTGGGGGCTTTATAGATTAGCTGCTGATTTCAATACACCTTTAAATAAAGAAAAAACCGTGTTGTTCCGGATCAATACTGCCTATCATTACCAAAACAGTTTCCAGGACTATGGTTTTACAAAACGAGTCTCAGCTGCACCTTCTCTTTCATTTAAGGTAAGCAATAAGCTTTCATTTTTAATTGAAACAAACTTTTCAAATATCAAGGCAACATTACCGTGCTGGTATTATGCCGACAGTACCACAACAGGTGTGTTGTATGCCAACCAGTTAAAAATTGATGACAAGAAATATTATTTTGGTAATGATCTTTATCCTGCGACAGGAACAGCAAACGGAATGGCTCAGATGAATTACAGGTTTTCAGAAAAATGGAGGTCACAAACTGTATTTTCTTCTTCGTATAATTCTTCAAAAGGGCCGCTTCCTTACCTGTGGTTTATTTCTGATACCAGCCTTACACGGAATTTGCAGGTACTGGAAGGAAGTAATGTTCAAACCAATATTCAGCAGAATTTTATTAGCGAGTTTCATACAGGAATCTTCCGGCATCGTTTCTTAGCAGGTGCCGATTTTTACCAAAATGCATTAAACTCCTGGTATAAATGGTATGGTTCGATGTTAGATACAGTTTATACCAATCATCCCAATCCGAATTATTTAAGTTATAACCTGGATTTGCTCAACCAATCTCCATATGTATTCTTTTTCGGAGACTGGACCGGCATCCAAAACCTGAAACGGGCCGGAGCGTATGTATCGGATGTAATTAACTTCTCGGCAAACCTGATTCTGAATGTTGGTTTGCGATACGATTACTATATCAGCAGCGGATATTACAATGCAAATGCCGACACCTCCATTGGTGCATTTAAGCAGGGAGGGTTTAGCCCGAAAGCGGGTTTGCTTTATCAGCTTTGGGGTGATGAACTGGCCTTATTTGCCAATTATCAAAACAGTTTTCAGAATGTAAACGGAAAGGATTTTAACGGTAAGGTGTTTGTTCCGCAACAGGCCAACCAGTTAGAGGGAGGATTTAAGTTTGATGTATGGAAAGGTAAAATATCAGGTACATTCAGTTATTATGATATTTCGGTTACCAACAGTGTCAGAAGTGATCCGGAGCATTTGAATTTCAGCAAGCAGGATGGCACCCAGCGAAGCAAGGGAATTGAAGCCGAGGTAAATGTCAGTGCATTCAAAGGAGTGTATATCAATCTTGGGTACGGATATAATGATAACAAGTTTGTAAAAGCCGATGACGATGTAGCTGGCAGACGGCCAGTCAGTGCAGGACCTGCTCAACTGGCACATGCCTGGGTTAGTTACAAAGCCGAAAACGGGAAAATGAAGGGACTGGGTATAGGTGTTGGAGGTAATTATGCAGGTGAGAAGTTTACCAATAATGATACATATTCCGGAGTTTTCTATATTCCTTCATACACGGTTCTGAATGCAAGCTTGTACTATGAGCAACCAAAATGCTACCTGGCTCTTAATGTAAATAATCTCACTAATCAGCGGTATTGGGTCGGATGGAATAATTTAGCATTACAGCAACCTACTGAGATTATTGCAAGTGTGACTTGGAAGTTCTGAACGAAATAGTTGATGCTTCTGACGGATGTTTTAATATTAACCGGAAGAGAAAATTTGTTTAAATAAAAAGAGTTGATGTGTTGAAAAGTTTGATTAATAAAATTCATTTGTGGCTTGGACTGGGAGTTGGCATCATTGTTTTTATTCTGGCCATCACCGGATGCATCTATACGTTTCAGACCGAAATCCAGGATCTGACCCAGCCCTATCGTTTTGTAGAAGCTCAGAACAAACCGCTAATTCCGCCTTCCCGGATCAGGGAAATTGCAAAAAAAGAAGTACCCGGCAAATTAATTCACAGTGTGTTATATACTGAAAAAACACGGGCTGCCCTTGTAACTTTCTACCAGTTTGAACCTGAGTATTACTACCAGGTTTTTATCAATCAATATACAGGTGAAGTACTGAAAGTGAAAAATATGGATGAAGATTTTTTTCGCTTTGTTCTCAATGGCCATTTTTACTTGTGGCTTCCGCGTCAGACCGGGCAGGCTGTTGTAGCCACTTCAACCCTGTTGTTTATTCTGATTCTCATTACCGGGACAATCTTGTGGATTCCACGAAGCAAAGCCGCACTTAAACAGAGTTTCAAAATAAAATTCAGTACCAAATGGCAAAGGACAAATTATGACCTGCATAATGTTCTTGGATTTTATGTTTCATGGGTATCGGTAATTTTTGCAGTCACCGGTTTAGTATGGGGTTTTGAATGGTTTGCTAAATCTTATTACTACACCCTGTCGGGCGGAAAACAATACGTTCCTTACTACGAATCGCATAGTGACACTACCCAAGCAGTGATTCAGCAAGGTATTCCCGGAATTGATTATTTATGGGAAAAGGCAATGGCTGAGAATCCGGGTAAACAAGCCTTTGAAGTTCATTATCCTGAAACGAAAAATGCAGCTATTATTGTAAGTACCAATGCAGATGCTTCAACCTATTGGCAGGCTGACCATCGTTATTATGACCAGTACACCTTACAGGAAATGGAAGTTAAACATCAGTTTGGGAGATTTAACAACCAACTTTCGACTGCCGATAACCTGATACGAATGAACTACGACATTCACACCGGTGCAATCTTTGGTTTGACAGGTAAGATACTGGCATTCTTTATGTCACTCATCATTGCCAGTTTACCCATAACAGGATTTTTGATCTGGTATGGCCGAAACTATAAAAAGGATAAAATAAGTAAGCAAAAGAGAAATCTTATCACTGCGGTCAGTGCCTGAGCTAATCCCGTTGTCTTTCTGACCAGGATTTTTTTCAATTCTTCCGTTCTGCCAGGCAGTCAATAAAATCCAAGACTTACCTTATGTTACCGTTAAGAAGGGCCAGGATTGAGTTGAACTAGCCATGACTTATTAAATTGAATCAGAACACATTTTATTTACATTTGTGATTGGTAGGTTGTGAGTCCATCGGATCAGCCATTTTATCCATCACAGGTTGTTTGCAGACCGTGTAACTGACAATGAAACAGATATGATGACAATTGAAATTGGTGAGACGAATGACAAGAGATAACCTTCAGCCAGGTAATAAAAATCTGCCGAGAAAGTTGCTTTTAAAAGATGAGGATACTGCTCTGCCTGGTTCAATTTTTAAACTTCATAAAAACAGTTCTGATTCAGCAACCGCAACCGGAATGTAAAGGGCATACCTGATAGAGTATGAAAATACTGAAATAAAGTACACCCAAAAACCAATTTTAAGCAACGGGCAAACCATGAAAAAATCAACCATAATCAACATCAGGTCATTACTGGTAACAGATGCATCCAAACCCTTAAGAGGCAAAGAGCTGGATAAGGCCCAATGGATTCACGATGCCTGGCTCAGCACAGAAGAAGGTATAATTTCAGATTTCGGCAGCATGAAAGAATTCAGTCCGTCCGGTGATGAGTCCATCACTGATGCCGATGGCAGACTGGTACTTCCCTGTTGGTGCGACTCACATACCCATTTGATATTTGCAGCCTGGCGAGAACAGGAGTTCGAAGACCGGATTCACGGGCTTACCTATGAAGAGATTGCCCAGCGGGGAGGCGGAATTCTGAATTCGGCTGAAAGACTTCGAAAGGCAACGGAGGGTGAACTTTATGAATCGGCAGCCCTGCGATTGAATGAAATGATCAGGCTGGGAACCGGTGCAGTTGAGATTAAGAGCGGATATGGATTAACATTGGAAAGTGAACTGAAGATGCTTCGGATAATCCGTAAGATTAAGGAAACATTCCCGATACCGGTAAAGGCAACATTTCTGGGAGCACACGCTGTTCCGGCTGAGTTTAAAAACAACAAACCGGGATATTTAAAACTGATTAAAGAGCAAATGATTCCGGCAGTAGCAGCTGAGGGGCTGGCTGATTTTTGTGATGTCTTTTGTGAACGGGGCTATTTCACCAAAGATGAAACTCTTGAAATCCTCATCCATGCAGCTGATTATGGAATGGTTCCTAAGGTTCATGCCAACCAGCTTAGCCACTCCGGAGGTATTGAAGCCGGTACTTCCTGCAATGCCATTAGTGTTGACCACCTTGAGTTTACGAGTGACCGGGATCTGCAGCTTTTAGCTGAAAGCGAAACCATTGCTACCTTGTTGCCTGCAGCTGCCTTTTTTCTAAATCTTCAGATGCCTGCAGCCCGTAAATTAATTGAACACAATGCAGTGATAGCAGCTGCTACAGATTTTAATCCCGGAAGTTCACCTACCGGGAACATGAACTTGGTGGTTTCTATGCTCTGTGTAAAAGCCGGGATGACACCTTCAGAGGCGATTCATGCTGCAACCCTCAATGGAGCCTTTGCTATGAATGTTCAAACAGACTGTGGTAGCCTGGCAAAAGGAAAAAGAGCAAATTTTATTCTGACCCAACCCATGGAATCTGCTGCTTTTATTCCATATTCGCTCGGTAGAAATCCGGCCGGATCGGTGTTTATAAATGGCCAACCGTATTAAAATAATATGCAACTGAAACTTTATTCCCGTCATCAGATTGACAGGCTGATCAAACACCGTGAAAATGAAATCCGGCTGGGTGAGAAAGTAGAGGCAGCTGAAGGCAGAACATTGGAAGAAGCACTTGAGAAATCAACTGCCCGATTTGTGATTTTCGGATTACCTGAAGATATCGGAGTAAGAGCCAACTTTGGAAGAGGGGGTGCTTACAGCGCATGGCAACCGGCATTGTCAACCATATTGAATCTGCAATCAAACGAGGCATTAACCGGTGAGCAGATTCAGGTGCTGGGTAATATTGATTTTAGTGATGAGATGGATGAAGTGAAAGATTTTAATTTCCAGGATGAAAATGATTTAAAGAAAGCCAGGGAAATTGTAAGCCGGATTGACGAGTTTGTTTACCCGGTTATCAAAACAATCATTGCATCAGGCAAAGATCTGATCATTATTGGCGGAGGACATAATAACAGCTATCCTGTTATCCGCGGAACAGCAGAAGGATTAAAACAAGCAGGAAAAATTTCAGACAAAGGAATTCATTCCATCAACCTGGATGCTCACAGTGACCTGAGGCCTCTTGAAGGCAGGCACAGCGGAAACGGATTTAGTTATGCCATTAATGACGGATACTTAAAACGGTATGCAGTGGTCGGGTTACAGGAAATTTTTAATCCGGGATTTGTATTTCAAAAACTGGAAAAGCATCATGATAAAATTCGTGTTTTTACTTTTGATGACATTTATATCCATTGCCGGTTTGGTTTTGATGAAGCAGTAAAACGAGCCATCGGATTTCTAAAAGATTCTTATACAGGAATTGAGATTGATATGGATACCATTCAGAATATTCCTTCCAGTGCCAAGACATCCTGTGGAGTCAGTACCATTGAAGCCAGGCGGTATATCAACCAGGTTGCATCTGCCTGCAGGGCTGTTTATCTGCATATTGCCGAAGCAGCACCTGTTTTATCACATATCAAAACCGATTTAAAAACCGGTAAGCTGATTGCCTATCTTGTAACCGATTATATTAAAGCCAGAGTTCAATATGAAACAACTCATTGAATGTGTTCCGAATTTCAGTGAAGGACGGGATTTAAATATCATCCGTCAAATTACCAGTGCAATAGAAAGTGTTGAAGGAGTACAACTTCTCAATGTTGATCCCGGTAAAGCAACCAACCGTACAGTGGTAACCTTTGTCGGAACCCCTGAGGCTGTAGTTGAAGCTGCATTCTGCGGAATCAGCAAAGCAGCTGAATTGATTGATATGAGCAGACATCACGGTGAGCATCCCCGTATGGGAGCTACTGATGTGTGCCCGTTTATTCCTGTTGCCAATATTTCAATGGAAGAAACCGCTGCATGGTCGATAAAACTGGCTGAGCGGGTTGGCAATGAACTTAGCATCCCGGTTTACCTTTATGAAGCTGCACAACCGGATAAAGACAGGAATAACTTATCGGTTATCCGGGCCGGTGAATACGAAGGATTTTTCAAAAAAATAAAACTGCCGTTTTGGAAACCGGACTTTGGCCCGTCAGACCTCCCTGCCAGGCATGGTGCTACGGTTATCGGTGCTAGGGATTTTCTCATTGCCTATAATGTTAATCTGAATACCAAATCAGTAAAGCGGGCAAACTCTGTGGCATTTGACATCCGTGAAGCCGGCCGGGTAAAAATAGATCCGCAAACGGGTAAGCGGATGAAAGACAAAGACGGGAATGACATCCGGATTCCCGGAAAGTTAAAAGGAGTAAAAGCAATTGGCTGGTATATTGAAGAGTATGGAATTGCCCAGGTTTCGATCAACATTACCCGTTTTCGAGAAACACCAATTCACCTAGTCTTTGAAGCATGTGTGACCAGTGCTTATGAAAGAGGATACCGGGTAACCGGCTCTGAGCTGGTCGGGTTGATTCCGCTGTCTGCTATGCTGGAAGCAGGAAAATACTTTCTGAATAAGCAACGACTCTCATCCGGAGTAAGTGAAAAAGAGCTGGTTCATATTGCAGTTAAATCAATGGGATTGGATGAACTTGCTCCTTTTGATCCGCAGAAACGGATTATTGAATACCTGCTGGCTGATAAAAATAGTTCACCCCTGGCTAATAAAACCTTATCGGATTTTGCTGATGAAACAGCAAGTGACTCACCGGCACCCGGTGGCGGAAGTGTTTCAGCATATGCAGGAGCATTAGGAGTTTCGCTGGCAGTCATGGTTGCCAATCTTTCAGCATCCAAAACCGGCTGGGAAAAGAGATGGATGGAGTTCTCAGAACTGGCTGAAGAAGGGCAGTTCATGAAAAAGGAGTTGCTCCGTTTTGTAGATGAAGACACCCGTTCTTTTAATCGAATCATGGAAGCTTTCAAACTTCCAAAAGCAACAGATGCAGAAAAGCAAATCAGAAACCAGGCCATTCAGCAGGCCACATGGTACGCTATCCAGGTACCGTTTCAGGTGATGGAAGCAGCATTAAAATCAATGAAACTGATGAGGGTAATGGCTGAAAAAGGGAATCCTAATTCTGTGAGTGATGCTGGCGTAGCTGCCTTATGTGCCAGGGCTGCTGTGATGGGAGCCCATCTGAATGTACGAATCAATGCTGCAGCATTTGAAGATAAAAAGCAGGTGAACGATATTCTTCTGAAAGCAGCTGAACTGGAATCCAAAGCCATTCAGGCAGAAAAGGAAATCCTTGAAATCGTAAACCGTCTGATTATCACAGAATGATTTCATCCGGATTTACCCACCTTTGCAAGATGAATTTCCAAAACAGGATTGCAGCTACCGGTCTTTTCCTGATCCTGGTCTTGAGTAGCCAGACTGTTTTTGCGCAACAGATTCTGGAACAGGATGAACTCAGACTCAAACCTGTTTATAAATCACTGGCAGAAGCACTGGCAAAACCGGATTCGGTTTACCGGTTATCGCTTAAAGGAAAAAAACTGAAAACCTTCCCCACTGAAGTCTTTCAATTTAAAAATCTGAATTCACTTGACCTGAGCAGGAATAAACTAAAGGAAATTCCTGACAGCCTTGATCAATTTACATCACTGGTTGAACTGAACTTGGGTTACAATCAACTGACTTCCTTACCGGAGTCGGTCGGAAGCATTAAGAACCTGGCTGTTCTGAAGCTGTACCGGAATAAGATTACCTATTTACCTGCTGAAATGGGAAAGCTTATATACCTGGAAGAACTTGAGCTCTGGGATAATGAGATTGATGTTTTTCCCGAAGAAATGCACAACTGTAAATTACTGAAAAAAATTGACCTGAGAGGTATCCTGATGAGTGATGAAAAGCAGCATGCCATTCAGGCCCTTTTTCCTAATGCCAGGATTAATTTCTCACCATCCTGTTCATGTAAAGATTAGGCAGCGGAAAGGTTCAGTTTACAGCCAGGTGAGAACCAAATAGTATTAAATTTGACATTCTTCTAAAAAGGAGTTATCAGCTGAACATAAACATAAACAATATGCAATCTAAACTATTACTTAGTTCACTTTTTATACTTGTAATTAATATGAACCTGGCTGGTCAATCATTGCCAAAGGAATGGCGGATCAGCCAGGATGGTAAACAGATTCTGATTGGTGATCAGCTGGATGCAGGGATTTACAATCCGGATACGGTGCGTTCAGTTTATCTCACCTTTAACCAGCCTAACTTCTGGAACATCCTGAAAAACAACTACTTCACAAAAACAAACCTGGCAGCAACAATGGTTATGGATGGAGTAACCTATGACAGTGTCGGAGTTCGTTTTAAAGGAGAGACCTCCTACATGAATACTCAAAACTCGGATAAGAAGTCATTCAATATCGAAATTGACTGGATTCACAACAATCAAAGTGTTGATGGATATAAAACCTTTAACCTCAACAACTGCTATGAAGATCAGTCAATGATGCGTGAGTTTTTTTACCTGTTGAATGAAAAGAATCATATTCCGGCTGCCAAAGCAGCTTATGTTAAGCTCTATATCAACGGAGCGAACTGGGGAATTTATCCCAATGTACAACAGCTGAATAAGACATTTCTGAAAGAATGGTATCTGAGTAATGATGGAACCCACTGGCGCTGCGATAAACCTTCAGGAGGTTTTGGTGGAGGCTGGGGAGACGGAACGGCTGCTTTAAATTACCTGGGACCGAATGCCAGTTCCTATCAACCCCATTATACCTTGAAATCAACAACAAAATCAAATCCATGGGATGACCTGATCAATACCTGCTATAATTTAAATCAGACTCCGGTTATCAATCTTTCAAATGTAATTCAGGACTATCTGGATGTTGACCGTACTCTCTGGTTTCTGGCAACTGAAATCCTGTTTTCAGACGATGACAGTTATATCTATAAAGGCAGAATGGATTACTATGCTTATTGGGAAATTGAAACCGGCCGGATTGTACCTCATGAGTTTGATGGTAACAGCGTAATGAAGACATCAAGGCAGAATTGGAGCCCATTCTACAATGAAACCAAGGTTAACTATCCGCTGATGAATAAGCTGTTTCAGGTACCACAATACCGTCAGCGTTACCTGGCTCATCTTCGGACATTAATTAATGAATATTTTGATGTGACAACTGCTAATGCAAAAATTGATTATTTCAAATCATTGATTGATACCATGGTACAAAACGACCCGAAAAAGCTATACACTTACGCATCTTTCCTGAGTGAGATTCCGGTGCTTAAGAGTTTTATTCAGAATCGCAGAAATTATCTGATGTCAAATACCGAAGTAGCCCAGACCGCCCCGGTAATCTCCAACACCGAATACCGGGTTAACGGAACTGCCTGGTTCCAGCCTTCTTCTGCTGATGCAGTCACCGTTCGTGCTGAAGTAACTTATCCTTCCGGAGTTTCAGTAGTTAAGTGTTACTATTCGAATACCCTTGTTGGTAATTTTACAGCTATCCAGATGTTTGATGACGGAACACATGATGACGATGCAGCCGGTGATGGAATTTACGGAGCAACCATTCCGCCAGCAGCTGCCGGTTCATGGATGCGGTTTTATGTCGAAGCAACTGCCAACACCACTGCCCAGTCTGTCAGGTATGATCCTCCCGGAGCTGAACACAATGTTTACTTCTACATTGTAAGCCCGGTGGTGAGCAATGACCATGATGTAGTGATCAACGAATTAATGGCTTCCAACAGCACTACTATTCAGGACCCCAATGGTGATTACGATGACTGGATCGAATTTTATAATACCAGCAATCAGCCAAAGGATATCAGTGGATACTACCTCACTGATAATCCGGTGAACCTCACCAAATGGCAGTTTCCTGCAAATACCATTATTCCGCCCAACGGATACTTTATTGTTTGGGCAGATGAAGACAGCAGCCAGGGTGCATACCACTGTAACTTTAAGCTTTCAGCTTCAGGTGAACAGCTTATTTTTCTGAATCCTTCCGGTGAAATTGTCGATAGTGTTAGCTGGGGCCAGCAGGTTACTGACATGGGCTATGCCCGTGTTCCCAATGGTACGGGCCTCTTTATTATTCAACAACCAACTTTTAGTTATAACAATAATCTGACTTCAGTTATTGAGCACAATCTACATGCGACCCTTGAGGTATTCCCGAACCCGGCACAGCATGTAGTGCAAATTAGTCTCAGTCAACTGACTGATTTGCAAACGCTGGATATCATTAATACCCAAGGTCAATTAGTCTATTCGGCTAGGCCGCTCAACCGTATGGCAATTAACACAACAACCTGGGAACCGGGCGTGTATTGTATCCGTTACGGGAGTCTCTATAAAAAACTAGTAATTACCCGGTAAAGCATAGGAATTAATCAGGCAACACTGTGAACGGATTGTCAATTGCAGGTTGGTACAGTCAAGATACTGTTAACAGTTACCGGAGCTGAACAGCATCACAATACTTCAAGTATGTAAGTCATCCTGACGTATTCAGAAGCCGTGTAATAAACCGGTATTTTTTTCAACAGGTTGGTTCGTTTTGTTCGTGTGGGGTTTTTAGTGTTAGTTTAAGGAAAATAAAGCCAATGAGTCCCGATAGCAGGGAAGCGATAAGTATTGCAATCTTTGAATTGTTTACAATTTCTGCATGGTTATAGGCCAGCTGGGTGATGAAGATTGACATGGTAAAACCGATACCACCTAAAAAGCCGGCACCAATGATATTTTTCCATTTCAGATCAGCAGGCAGTGAACATAGCCCTAAACTAACACCTATAAAGACAAAAAGCCAGATGCCTAAAGGTTTTCCGATTACAAGCCCGGTAACAATTCCTAAACTGTTTGATTGACCTAAGCTTGTTAGCCAACCGTCACTGACGGTAAAGCCGGTATTGGCCATTGCAAACAGGGGGAGAATAAAAAAGGCAACGGGTTTGTGCAAATAATGCTGTAGCAGATATGAAGGTGATTTTTCCCCGCCATTGCTGAATGGAATTGCAAAGGCTAACAACACACCTGATATAGTTGCATGAATACCTGAATGCAGCATAAAATACCACATGAGAACCCCTCCAGTTAAATAGGGTAACAGGTTCTGAACTTTTAGCCGGTTTAACAAGAGTAAAATTCCAAACACACCGGCTGCTATCAACAGATAGGTATAAGCAATCGAGGAGGTGTAGAAGATTGCAATAACCAGGATAGCTCCCAGGTCGTCAATTACTGCCAGTGCTATCAGGAATATTTTCAGCGAAGAAGGGACACGGTTGCCTAAAAGTGATAAAACACCTATTGCAAAAGCAATGTCTGTTGCCATTGGAATACCGGCACCTGACTGAGTGTCTGTTCCGAAGTTGAGTAACAGAAAAAGCCCCGATGGAACAAGCATGCCGCCTACTGCTCCAAAAATGGGAAGCGAAGTATTTTTAATTCCGGAAAGTTCTCCCTGATAAATTTCCCGCTCCAACTCCAAGCCGATAAGCAGAAAAAAGACAGTCATAAGGCCATCGTTTATCCATTGAACGAGGGTGTGTCCACCCAGTTCAATGTTCCAAAAATGCGTATTGCCTGCTTCCCATACCGAATTGGCAAGGATAAGAGAAAGAGCAGTTGCAATCACTAACATGAACCCACCTGTCTTTTCACTATCAAAAAATTCGCTAAAAAGTTCGGTTAGTTTTATTCGGTTGTTTGTCGGTCTCATACTTGTTATGCCTGGCGGTTTACAAGAGCGGATGAAGGTATGTATTTTTTATTCTGAAGTTAAATTGAAGAATCCGGGTTGAGTCAGTCACAAACGTGCCAGCAAAGCTATTCAGTTTTGTTACCGGCAACCCTTTATCAGCACCAACGGTTCTTTTGTATAATACAATGTTGACTGGTTTAATTAAAACTGTTGAGTCCACCTGGTTATTTTTGCTGATGGTTAGCTTGAATATTTTTCTCAGCAAATGCAATAATATGGCCGTCCGGATCTAAAAAGTAGCAAACTCTGTCTCCCCAATCCCGGTCACTGATCGGGCTAATCAGTTTTGCTCCACTTTGAATTGCATGATCAAATTCAAGTTGAATAGAGTCAACATACAAATACAGTTCACATCTCGGAATTCCGTTTGCATTGTCGGGATGCGGAGCTTTATCAGCTAATATTTTTGCAATTCCTTTGTTTGGCATCAACCCCAGTTTACAATTGTCCGATAAGTTAAATTCTGTCATACCCGGAACATTCAGGTCTGCCTTAACACGAAATAGTTTCTGGTAAAACTCACAACTTATTTCCTGGTCATTAACGTAAAGAATGGTTTCAATGAGTTTGATTTGTTTTATCATCGGTTACAATGGGATTAAGATTTAGACAGGTATTTGAGAGTTAGTCTGACGGTCGTTTATCAATTTGAAACATGCAATTAACAAAAAATATTCTCACAGTTATCAGCATATGTTCATTGCTCAATCCTGTTATGGATACGAATGGATTAAGAGATTGCCGGAGGCAGCAGGTTACCCTGCTTTTACTTAATTGCAATTCCATTGCTTAAATTTAGAAAAAGTCTTAAGCAAGGTCTTGCTGTTTTGTTATCGGCAATAGCTTGTTTTACGCTTATGTTAAATACCCAATTATTTATCAGGCAAGAAAGTATTCCAGTGAGTTTCAGTCAAGCCAGCTGCGGGAAGTACTCTGCTGTCATAAACGTAATAGCGCTTAACTGGATTGGTTTGATTTGCTGTAATTAATTGCAATCAGAATATTTTGCTCACCATGGAAAATTATCGGGGTTGTTTTTTCATAAGTTCCTTGATTGATATTGATACCATTGATGATGGACATATCCACTGCTGAAAGTTCGAAATTAAAAATATTGAAGTTCTCTTTCATGTGTTCCACTTTGGTAGAACGGGTTACGGTTAACAAACCGCTTTGAATATCCCATCTCAAAATAATTTGCACCACACTTTTTTTGTACTTTTTGGCGAGGCTTGCCAAAATAGGATTATCAAGGTCTTTACCTGCAGCCAATGGTGCCCAGCATTGCACCGGAATGCCTTTGTATAAAGTTCTACCTGCATTTTCCATTCATCCCGCCTGATCCATTTCCGGGTTAGCTGCCGGCTAGCTGCCTGGCTTGAGTGAATTTGCTCTCAGGGCAATCTATGTTTGAAAAGAAACAAAAGTTTTTACATTTGCTGCCCGATTCTGTTCTTTGCACCATAAGCGGAAGTAGCTCATTTGGTAGAGCATCACCTTGCCAAGGTGAGGGTGGCCGGTTCGAGCCCGGTCTTCCGCTCAGTTCAAGCGGGTTTGAGTACTGTTGGTTGAATGGATATGAAAACAGAAATAAAAATGATTTCCAGGTTGATTTGCCCGTCAAATCAGCCTTTTTTATTTCACTTACATTGATTCAGCCGGGTTCTCTAAAGGCAACTTTATTTGACTTGTGCCCGGGTGGTGGAATTGGTAGACACGCAGGACTTAAAATCCTGTGGCCGTTGAGGCCGTGCGGGTTCAACTCCCGCCCCGGGTACTTCCTTTAATAGGATCAGAACGAAAGATTGATTACAGGATTCACTCAGAGGCAAAGACCCGATCCGGGATTTTGTTGCTTTTTATCGCTGAATCTCTGAACCATCCGAAGCCTGTCAAAGAGCAGGCACAGGATAAAAAATAAAAATGGAAGAGCCGGGGTCTTATAACGGACCAGCGATCCGGCTGTTGTTGTTGTCATACCTATGACTGCATAAAGAGACACTACAAAAAACAGTGATAGAAACAAGAGAGCGAGCGATTTCTTCGCAGGTCTCCTGAAAAACAACACGGGCATTAAACAGCAGAGTATCAGAAAAATATTCTCAAAGGCAGAAATCCATGACAGCTGGTTGTGAGCTTTTGTTATGGAAGGATGAATTAAAGTTTGAATTACCGATGCGGGAGATTGACGAAGGATACTCCATGTATCGGGTTTGATTAGGGGGGGATGAATGATACTTTTTGACTGTTTGTAATCAACAAAGACAATGGAATTATGCTGCTTGTAATAAAGAATTTCTGTTGCATGGAGAGCAGGAGAAAAATAATGGAGATTAAATATCAGAAGGGAATACATGAAATAAACAGTTAAAAATTTCCGCAGAACGTTTCGGTTTGTAGTTAAAGCTGACCAGAGCCAGGCGATAATTCCTGGTAACAAAAGAATCAGAACATACGGCTTGACAAACGCCATTATCAGCAATCCGGTTATAGCATAACCCAGCAACCGGGGTTTGTGCGGATGCAGTATGACAGCACCTTTAAGGCCAAACAGTAACATTCCTGTTCCTGCAATAAGAACGCCTTCTTTTAAAATCCCGGATGTCCAGAAAATAAGTGAAGGGAACAGGAATAGAACAGCAAAGAATAATTTCCGGTTATGCCAGATATGTCTTCGCATGAGGCGATAAAACAACTGCAGGCCGGTTAACGAGAAAAAACAGAAAAAAACAATATGAACATAATAAACTCCGAAAGAAACAAAACGGATTAAGGCATTGATCCGGATGATTGTTTGGGCATCAAAATCCAGTAACTCATAGGAATTCCACATTTTCATACCATGTTCCAGGGTTAATTCATGGGATGCACGGCCTGTCATAATTGTTATGAAATCACCCGGATGGGTGAAAGCCAGATGATACAAGGTGTTTGCATCATTAAAATAAGAGAGTGAATCTCCTCCGTGGAAATATTTCAACAGCAGCCGGGAGAGGGTAATGCCGGCAATCAATTTTAACACAAGAAGAATTCCATAAAACCATCTTGGTATTTCGGGTAGATCAAAAACTTTCCACCGGTAGATGATCAGGATAAAAAACAATGTGAAGCTGGCAGTAATCAGATAACCAGTCATAAGAATCCGATTGTGTAAAAATACTAGCTTTCTGAAAGCCTGATTTCTCCGGCAGATTAACTCTTCAGATCAGATGATATTAACTTCTGTTTTGAGTGTAATTCCGAATGATTCCTCAACGGTCTTGATGATTAGCTGGGCTAATCTCAGGATTTCCTTTCCTGTGGCATTTCCATAGTTAACTAATACTAGTGCCTGATCTTTATGTGCTCCCGTATTACCGAATTGTTTCCCTTTAAAACCGCATTGTTCAATGAGCCATCCGGCCGGAACTTTAATTGTTCCTGGATGATGTTCAAAGCCCGGAATGGACGGATGCTTGATTTTCAACTGCTCAAAGAATGCTTTCTCAACCTCTGGATTTTTAAAAAAGCTTCCGGCATTTCCTAGTGTATGTGGATCAGGAAGTTTACTTTGACGGATATGGATTACCGCTTCACTGATATCACGGATTGTAGGCTGAGTAATTCCTTTCTTCCCCAGCTCGTGTTTAATAGACCCATAAGAAGCATGAATTACTGGCTTTTTACTGAGTTTAAGGGTTACAGAAATAATAATGCATTTCCCTTTCATGTCTCTTTTAAAAATACTGTCACGATACCCAAACTGGCATGCTGCATTTGACAGGATACGGGTTTCTCCCGAATCAATCATTATGACTTCAACCTGGTGTAAGACATCTTTGAGTTCCACTCCGTATGCACCAATATTTTGAATGGGGCCGGCTCCTACACGCCCCGGGATCAGGGACATGTTTTCAATTCCGGCATAGTTGTTTCTCACACACCACATGACCAGCTCGTGCCACACCTCACCGCTTGATGCTTTAACAAACACATACTCCTCATTCTCGCTGGTTATTTCAATTCCGCTGATCCGGTTTAAAAGAATGGTTCCGTCAAAATCATCTGTAAATAAAACATTGCTTCCTCCTCCCAGTACCATTAGTTTCTCTTCTGACTCGGTAGCAAGCCGGATAGCTTCTTTTAGTTCATCGGGTGTTTTGCATTCAATAACACGATTAGCCCGGATGTCAATCTGGAAAGTGTTAAACGGCTTCAGTGAGATATGCTGTCGGATATTCATTTCGGAAGGTTTCGCAAAGAAAGTAATACCGGGATCATTCATAGTGTAAAATTACAATGCAGGAACAACTCAGCTCCTGCATTGTTTAAGTGCTTCAAAAAAGTCAGTTGATTACTATCCGGCTTTGGTACTGATAGCCTTGTTCATCAGTGAAAATCACAAAATAAACCCCTGAAGAAAAATCATTGCGTTGTAAAAGATAAGTGTTTTGACGAATCAGGTTTTCCTCCTTCATCGTTCTTCCGGAAAAATCTAAAACAGAAATTTTTCCGCTTGCTGATCCTGGAATAAGTACAATAGCTGACTGATTCATGGGGTTTGGCTGAATGTTTAACTGATGATCAGTTGATCCGGTAGTTATAATTCCTACCGTATAGCCAACAAAGACGCTGTCGCATTGTTGGCAGGAATGTCCATCTGTAGCACACAGTGAATACCATCCGGTTGTAAGTTGAAACAGATTCGAAACGGGCGGAGACCAGAAGTAAATATATGGGGCTGTTCCCCCAGTAACACTGAAAGCGATGGCTCCGTCATTGCAAGCCTGGCACGATGCATTTGTTGGTGTCAAAGTAATGACGAGCGGATCTGGCTCGATAATGGTTAGTGTTAACGGATCAGATGCACAGCCGGCACTGTCAAATCCAGTAACTGTATAATTATCTGCACAAAGCCCAAAGATTGAATCAGATGTTTGTCCGTCATTCCACAAATAGCTAAAGGGAGCTCCTTGCCCGCCTGATGCTACTACCGAAATAGCACCATTGCAGTTACCATTACAATCAGGCATTAAGATGGACTGCATGTTGATTGTAACAGGATTAGGCGGAAATAATAAAAGTGAGTCAACAGTTGTACAGCCTCCGGCATCAGTAACAGTAACTGTAAACCAGCCAGAACAGAGGCTGTCAACCAAAGGATTTGTTGAGCCATTACTCCATAAATAGCTGAAAGGGGCATTACCGGTTACATAAGAACTGACTTCTCCGTTGCATTCATTGAAACACTGAATTGGAAATCCGGTGAGCGAGACAACCGGAGGCTGGGGGGTGGCAATTTCAGGAAAACCGCTGATGCTGCATCCGCTTGAATCAGTAACAGTAACAGGATAAACAGCAGGACATAATCCACTGATGGTTTGAACCGAATCACCATTAAGCCAGTTATAAACAAAAGGAGGTATTCCGTTATGAGTGACAGTTATCGAGCCGTCACACCCGCCAGAGCAGGTTGCCGGAGTAATTGAATAAATCAGTTGAATCGGAGATTCGGGAACAGTTACTGAATCGGTTGAAGCACACCCGGTTGAATCAATTACGGTAACGGTATAAACCCCGGGACACAAGTTGGTAGCTGTATCGGTATTTTGAACCGGGAATGTATTCCAGATAAACTGATAAGGTGAGGCTGCAGAAGAAGGTGAAACAGCTGCCAGCCCATCACATAAGGCCGGGCAACTTTCCGGACGAGTGAAAAATGTTAATGGAAACGATGGCGGAGCCAGTAATTCAACCGTATCTGTAACTGCACATTGATTGCTATCGGTTACCGTAACAACATAGCTTCCTGCACACAGGCCGGTTGCTGTTTGTGTTGATTGTTGAGGGTTTGTATCCCAATAATACGTATGCGGGCTAAAAGGTGAAGACATCAGGGCAGTTGCTTCACCGTCACAAAACTGCTGGCAGCTTGGACTTACTGTAGCAAAACTAATGATGTAATCAGGATCTGCAACGGTTATTGAATCTGATGCTGAACAATTGTTAGAGTCGGTAATAGTTACAATGTAGGTTCCGGAACAAAGCCCTGTTGCTGTTTCCTGATTTTGTGGCGGGTTTGTATTCCATGAATAAGAATAGGGAAGTGCCGGTGAGTTAAAGAGTGCAGTTGCCTGTCCGTCACACACCTGATTGCAGGATGGACTGTCGGCAAATAAGACCAGCGTGAACGAAGGATCAGTAACCTCAATGCTGTCGGATACAGAACAGCCCAGGCTATCAGTTACCACAACGGTGTAAATACCTGCGCATAAGCCAGTTGCTACAGAAGTAACCTGAACTGGGACAGAGTTCCATGAATAGGTTAGGGGGCCTGTTCCACTCGCAATTGCTTCAGTAATTCCGTCACACATACCTGTACAGGTCGGGCTTGTAGCTGAAAGAGTCAGAGTCATAGCTGGTGAAGTAATTTCAACAGAATCAGTAATAAAGCAGCCTGTAGAATCAGTAATGGTGAAAATGTACATACCGGCACATAAATCTCCGATTTGAGATGTAGTATCACCGTTAGACCAACTGAAGGTAAACGGGGACTGACCGGTTGGTGAAAGCTGAATGGATCCGTCACAATTTCCGAAGCAGGTCGCCTGGGTTAAATTCACAGTTGTTGTCAGGCTGCAGTTATTCCATTTTGCAATTTTACTTGCATTCAGTCCTCCGGCATCAATAAAAATTCCACCCAGGTATAAATCATTCTGAAAAATATCCATAGCATTAACATCTTGGTCGCAGCCGCTTGTCAGAGCAGACCAGGAACTTCCGTTAAATCTGGCAATCCGGTTGGCCGACACGCCATTTGCCGAGGTGAAATTTCCCCCAACGTATAATTCATTCTGATACTCTTTAAAAACAGTGCCATACGTAGCACCTCCGGCAAGGCCGGTTCCTAAAGCTGACCATGATGTTCCATCCCATTTTGCAATTGATGAAGCAGCAGAACCACCTGCGCTGGTAAAACTTCCGGTGGCATATAGGTCACCGTTAAAAACATACAAATCATTTATATATTCAGAGCTACCGGTAATTCCGCCTCCAACATCGCTCCATGAGGTGCCATCCCAGGAGGCAATGTTATTGACCGGAACACTCCCGGCCATTGTAAACTGACCAGCCACATATAGTTTTCCATTGTATTCTTCTATTGAGAAAACCTGAGGGAAGCCGCCAGCCAAACCACCACCAACGTCTGTCCATGAAGTCCCGTTCCATTTGGCAATTGCAGCAGCCGGGTTACCACCGGCTGCTGAAAATATTCCACCGGCATATAATTCTCCGTTAAATGTTGCCAGGTAGTAAACCTCATTATCCATTCCGCCACCAACATCATTCCATGAAACACCGTCCCACCGGGCAATTCGGGGACAGGATACCATTCCAGAAGAGGTAAAAGCACCTGCACAATACAACTCGTTATTATAAAGCGTAAATGCATAAGCCGGATTGTTGAAACCATCAGCCAGAGCATGAAAAGTAGACCCGTCCCAAGCAGTTACAAAACTTAATGGTGTACTGCCGGAGGCACTGAATGAACCGGCTACATAAAGACGGTTATCATTGGGGTTAGTTAACATGCCCCAGACATTAAAGTTCAATCCGTCTCCTACTGTGTCCCAGGACTGGGAGAAAGATGAATGATGGATCAGTAATAAAGCAATAACAGCAATATAAAATCTGAATTTCATAGTTTAATATATTTTTTAAAATAGTAACCTAACTGTAACTTTTCCATATACGTTTCTGGGGGCTATAAGTTTAAAAAAAAACATAAGGATGGTTAAATGAGGAGGCGAACATACTCAATACCGAATCAATCAGCCTTTATCAGTCTCCCCGAACCTGTAATGTGTGCTGTAATTACAGACGGGTCTCCTTTATAAAAGATATTCCCAGACTCTTCAATAGTTGGATAAAGTTCATCTTTGACTGAAATATACATGTTTCCACTGCCGGAGTTATTCATATAAATCAGGTTACCCTGTAATCCGTAGAGGTCAACATAACCATAGCCACTGTAATACAGAATCAGAACTTCGGATTGGCCATATCCGGTAAGATCAGCAACACCGGTATGAATGTTCATATTAAAACGCCTTGTATTCAACAGCAATTCCATTTTACCGGTAGCATTCCAGTTATCATACCTAAAGGCTGTACTTAAAATGGTGTCTGCACAATTAAAATTACCTGAGCCATAATTGTCAACCTGAATCAGTGAATCAGTGAATACATCTGCCCGGATTCTTTTATTGAAATCACGAACCCAGTTGCATTTGTTCTTGTTTGCAATAACAAGCCAGCCGTCTTTTACGGTAGTTTCAATACCCCCGACCAGATTTGCTCCTCCGGTGATTACAATGTGCGGAATTCCCTGGTGAAAGAAAACATCAACCTTATCATGCATTTCAATAGAATGGAAAGGGCCGGAAGTTCTGTAAACTTCAATTTTATCTCCGCTTCCTTTCAGGCAATCAAACGTATGATCTTTTTCACATGAACAAAAGACACCAAGTAACCAAAGAATCAGAATTTGTCTCATTCAGAATCTAATACCTAATCCCAGTTCAAAAAAATCAGCTTTTCCAAAATGGGAACGTAAATTTAAACAACTAAACCAACCTGGAATAAACTCATAACGCATGCCAAGCCGCTGATATACTTTTCCTTCACTCATATATTGGGTATAGAGGTAATAGCCGCATTGCAGCAAGATGCTGAAATCAGAGAACATGAGTTCATAGGAACCATTAACTCCGGCCCGCACTGCATCCTGAAGTGGAGCTTTGTCTCCATCTGAATTTTTAAAAATTTCTCTGAAAGAGGCATCGTAATGCAGATCGAAACCAGCACCAAAACCACTTTTCCGGGACACCGGTTTTACAGCTGTAAAAGACAGTGAGGCTACCCCGTAATAAGGACCATTTACAGGATATCGTTGTTTAATTCCTCCTGATAAACAAATGCTTTTCCGCCATTTCCTGTTGAGTTCCGACAGTTCTGTTTTTCTAAGCTCAGTTAAGCCTCCCTGGTATGCAATGCCGGCTTTAACAGTGGGGATATTCAAGCCAAGATTAGGTGTTTTGACTGCTCCGTTTGAAAAATGATCAAATGCCAGACCTGTAATGAATGAGAAGTGTTTGTTGATTCTCCAATTTAATTCAGTAGTCAGGCTGATGGCAAAAGTCAGCCTCGTTCCAATAGCAAGGTTCTTATAGTTTTCATGTACAAGGAATTTACGTGTAAAATATGCGGTTCCAACTCCAAAGCTCAAGTGGAAAGCTATGTTATTATTTTTTAAAAAATCAAAATCAAGATAAGGAACAACCGAATGAACAAATCCGGTTTGGCCGGGATTCCCAAGATTAAAAAGCTGATATTTAACACCCATCAGAGGGAAATGATAAATCTGATGCCAATGATGATTGCCCGTAGTTTGTTTCTGGAAAAAGATTTCTGCTGTTTTAACATGATCCTTCTGAAGTTCAACAATGGACCCCCGGTGGGCCATTATAAATCCGTAATGAAAGGAGGCACCAACCGAGTATGCAGGCTTCTGAAGCTGAGAATAAACCACATCAGGCGATGCTGCCAGGCATAGCATAATCATAGTGGCTATGCAGCAGAAGCGTGGAAAAATAATTGGCTTCCCGTCTTTGAGCTTCATCAGTAATGGTTATTTTTAACGCGCCAAAATTGATTAATTAATCTTTAACCCCCATAACTATGACACAGACTTCAGTGAATGAAAAAATTTTTTGGAGTGTGACCGAGGTAGCAGAAATGCTGGGTGTAAATGAATCGCACATTCGATATTGGGATAAGGAGTTTGACATCATAAAACCGGTAAGAAACAAAAAAGGAATCCGGTTTTTCACAAAAGAAGACATCCAGAATTTTAGACATATATATCATCTGGTTAAGGAGAAAGGATATACCCTTGAAGGAGCAAAGAAGATGATGAAATTTAAAAGAAAAGATCTTGAAAACACAGTAGATGTCCGCGAAACACTTACCAGTCTCAGGGATTTTCTGATTGAAGTAAAAGAGTCATTACCTTAGAATCCAGTTCCTTTCCTATCATGCGAAGGAGTTAAGCCTGTTTTAATTAAAAACAGTTGAGAAAAATAGCAGCCTTTTGTTTTGTTTTGCTGTTGTGAAACCCTTAGCAGAACGGATGCGACCAAAAGATCTGGAAAACTTTGTTGGCCAGGAACATCTTACAGGAACAAATGGAATAATCCGGAAACTGATCAGTAACCGGCATCTGCCTTCAATGATTTTCTGGGGGCCGCCAGGTACCGGAAAAACAACGCTGGCAACCATACTGGCAGGTCTGAGTAATGCTGCTTTTTATCAATTGAGCGCAATCAGTTCGGGAGTGAAAGAGGTAAGAGAGGTGATTGCTCATGCTGAAAAGGAATCGAAAGCTGTACTCTTTATTGATGAAATTCACCGGTTTAGCAAATCTCAGCAGGATTCACTGTTGGGAGCGGTTGAGCGTGGGGTAATAACCCTGATCGGTGCTACTACCGAAAATCCTTCGTTCGAGGTTATTCAGCCACTGCTTTCACGTTGTACGGTTTATGTATTAAACAGCCTGACTGTTCAGGATCTTGAAAAGATTCTTGAATATGCGCTGCAACAGGATCAATGGCTGAAAGCACGAAATATAATTCTTAAGGAGAAGGAAGCTCTCTTCAGTCTCTCAGGCGGGGATGCCAGAAAGTTGCTGAACCTGCTTGAAATGATTGTCGCTTCCGTACCGGGCGAGGAGGTGATTATTACCGATGAGATGGTTCAGCAGACTGCTCTTCGTAAACTGGCATTCTATGATAAAGGAGGTGAACAGCACTATGACATAATCTCGGCTTTTATTAAATCCATGCGGGGCAGCGATCCGAATGCAGCAGTTTACTGGCTGGCACGAATGATTGAAGGGGGTGAAGATCCTCTGTTTATTGCCAGGCGAATGGTCATTCTTGCATCAGAAGATATTGGAAATGCAAATCCAACGGCACTGGTGCTTGCCAATGCCTGCTTTGATGTAGTGAATAAAGTCGGTTATCCTGAATGCCGGATTATTCTCTCACAATGTGCAGCATATCTGGCATCATCCGTGAAAAGCAATGCTTCCTATATGGCAATTGAAGAAGCGCTGGCAGAGGTCAGAAAATCAGGTGACCTGCCGGTACCATTGTCATTGAGAAATGCACCAACTTCCTTAATGAAAGAGTTGAACTATGGTAAAGATTACCGGTATGCCCATCAGTTTGAGAATAATTTCATTAATCAGGAATACCTTCCCGAATCATTAAGTGGTCATAAGTTTTACGAACCAGGGATGAATCAGCGTGAAAATGAAATCCGGAAATTTCTCAGACTCCGTTGGGGTGATAAATACAATTATTGATTAGCGTTTATAGAAATTCATTTCATCAATTTGCTGCCACACAGACTCCGGTAACAGGAAACGGACATCCTTTCCGTTTTTGATTGACTGCCGGATAAAAGAAGATGAAATTTCAATCAGTGGTGCCTGCTGAAGTTTGATTTTAGGATGCGAAATGAATTCTCCACCGCTGTGGCCGGGTCTTGGATAGACATAGATTTCATAATGCTCAAGAATCTGTTCATAGTTTTTCCACTTCCGCAGTGTTTCCAGCGAATCTGTACCCATCAGCAGTACAAATGCATATCCAGGATATTGTTCGGTAAGATAAGTTACAGTATGAATAGTGTAAGACGGGCGCGGAAGCGTAAATTCAATTTTTGAAAGCTTGATTTTCCGGTAGTCACCAATAGCAGTTTGAACCAGGTCGCTACGGTGATAATCCTGAAGCAGGGAACCGGGCGGTTTTAACGGATTGTACGGTGATACAACCATCCAGACCGAATCTAAATCAGTAAACTCAGCAAAATAATTGGCAACAGCCATGTGCCCGATATGTACAGGGTTAAATGAGCCGAATAATAAACCAACTTTCATCATTGTATACAGCGTAGATTAAACCGTTATTCCCGAAACCCCCTTGACAAAAAGAAACTGACGGATCAACCGGGTAGCTTCCTGTTCTGCATGCTCAATCCGGTCGTTTACAATTACATGGGAGAAACGGTTTGCATAAGTTATTTCAGTTTCTGCACGGAGTACTCGGGTCATGAGGGTTTCATCTGTTTCCGTGGCTCTGGCGATCAATCTTCGCCTGAGTTCATCCATAGAAGGAGGTCTGACAAAAATATCGAGCAGGTTTTCACCAAATTGCTTTTTTATATTTAAACCGCCTTCAACATCCACATCAAATAAAACAACTTTACCCAGCTGAGCAATCCGGTGAACTTCGGATTTCAAGGTTCCATAATATCCGTTCTGATAAACTTCTTCCCATTCCAGAAATTCATTATCTGTGATTTTTTGCTTAAAGGCGGCAAGGCTGATGAAATAATAATCTCGGCCTTCAACTTCGTTTTTTCTTTTAGCTCTTGTAGTGGCTGATATTGAAAACTGCAGTTGTGGAAAGATTTCCAGCATTTTGTGTACAATGCTTGTTTTCCCACTGCCTGATGGGCCACAAAACAAAACCAGTAACTCGTGATTATCGTTCATCATAAAATTTTAATCATGCATTACAAGATATTGGCACTTTGTTCTTTCATTTTCTCAAGTTCATCTTTCATTTCCACAACTAATTGCTGAATGGGAGCATCATTGGCTTTTGAGCCAAGGGTATTGATCTCACGGTTCATTTCCTGAAGAATAAATCCCAGCTTTCTGCCATTTGATTTTTTCTCATGCAGGGTTTCTTCAAAGAAACTACAGTGACTGTTTAGTCTTACCAGTTCTTCAGTAACATCCAGTTTTTCAATATAGAAAATGAGCTCCTGCTCAAGCCTGTTTTGATCGGGTTTCACTTGTGCTTCCCGAAAAAGGGAAATCATTCTATTCCTGATCCTGAGTTTACGCTGATGCTCGCTGGAAGCCACCTGCTTCTCCAGTTGTCTTATTTTTTGAAGTCGTCTGACCAGGTCGTTCTCAAGAGCTTTGCCTTCTTTCTCTCTGAAAGACTGGAGATTGTCTAATGCGTTTTTAATGATGACTTTGGTTGAATTCCATTGCTTTTTTGTAAGTTCAGGCTGCTCGGTTGAAATGACGCCTGGCAGGGTCAGCACAGCCGGGAGCAGGTTGCCGGAATCCAGTTTATTTTTTAAGGCTATTTTTTTTAATGCACTAAGGTAAATATCGAGTAATGGGTTATTGAAAGCCTCTGAATTTGCCGGGCCTGTATTTTCATAACTGATATGAACATCTACCTTACCTCGTTCAAGAGATTCGCGGAGAAGTGTTCGCAATTCAAATTCAACATTCTTAAACGCAGAAGGAATCCGTAATGATAATTCAAAGGACTTGCTGTTCAATGTCCGGATTTCAACAGCAATACTGTAATTCCCTGCTTTGCCTGAAGCTTTTCCAAAACCGGTCATGGATACTAACATAGTCTGATTTGAATTGTCAAAAATAGTAGTTATGATTCTTTGTGCCGAATTCCAGTCAAACCGGTTTCAGAAGGACATTAATAAACTTTCTTATTAAAGTAGATTTTTTCCTGACCGGTATTGTCAATAAAATAAACTGTATTGCCATTGACCGAGAAATTTTTTGTACCCTGGTAGGTAACGGTTTCAATATTACCATTAATCAGCAGTTTGATTCTGTTGTTTGAATCCAGCCATGCGATTTTATCATTATGAATATGATAGTGCTCGGGAATGTAGGCTTCCAGTTCATATTTGGCTCCGTTTACATAGGCCATAAAATACCCATTGAGTTCATAAACTACCATTCTTTCAACAGCCGAATAAAACGGGGGTTCTGAAGGTTCAATTTTCCGTGTGGTTTTACCGGTTACGACATTAAAATCTCCATCCTCACCGATGAAGGCAATCAGGCTGTCAGCTACCTGGTATGACTTGGGCTTAAATTCAGAAAGCTTAAAAATCTTCCCGGATATAAATGCTTTAAACAGTTGAGTGGATTCATCAATCCAGGCAATAACATCCTTCCCACATTGATATGAAACGGGCGGATAGTTTTCTGCCTGTGTCATGATACCATTATAAAAGATATTAAACCGGTTATTATATGTAATGAAGGCTGCTGTATTGTATCCTGCTTTAAATTCATGAACATCCCCAATAGCAATATTCTCAAGTTCGTAGATCCGGCCGTTAATAAAGGCTTTAAGAAAAAGATATTGTTCGTCCAGGAACAGTACAGCATCTTCAGCAATGGTAAACTTACCGGCATGGGTTGTTAGTTCATGAATATGAGTGCCATTGAAAACACGCAGAACACCGAAATTCAGAAACACGACCATATGGTCGGTCACATCATAGGTGCCGTTCCAGGCTTTCTCAAGGGTAGTTACCTGGTTGTTACACCATACCTTTAGGGTATTCGTGTTATCTTCATAAGCTACCATTCGCAAAGAAGTTTTGAATGATATGATTTTCTGATGTTCAAGCTGAGTAGTAACACCCGTATTAAAAACAAAAAAATGATTGCGGTAATCGTTATATGCATTTATATTCTGAGCATCACCGACAAGCCCTGATGAGATAATAATCAAGCTGAAAAATAAATACTTCATTAACAGAAATTATTTTGTGTAATGGGTATTAAAAAAGTCCTGGTATTGTTCCAGATTACGTTTCTGGGCAAGAGTAATCATATTATCGGGGGTAATTAAAAAAACGAAAATGGTAGAAAGGTCAATATCATTAAAGATATCGTCACTTTCGATGGTGTCTTTGTAATATTTCAAGGCTTTATTGCGGTTAGGGAAGGAGCGAACCATGATAAACTGGGTTTCCATACCAAAGAAAGCATCATTAAACTGCAGATTGTCAGTCGAATAATAAACGGAGTTAAAGTCTGAAATTCGGCCTTTCATATCATTCAGGTCAAGTGAGCCAACTGGCCAGGCAACCACAAAATATTGAACAGTATCTGAACCAAAAAAATAGGGTGATGGTTCTGGTATCTGCTCTTTTACAGGTTCTGCAGCAAGACCAGAGTCACCTTCGGAAACGGGTTTTTTAGCCATCATATCAAGTATTTCCTGAGCACGGATACTCACCGAATCATTCGGATAGCGGGCAACAATAGTTTTTAAAGAAGCTTCAAATTCAGGTTGTGGTTTAATTTTTCCGATTGCTAGGGCTTCCAGAAATGCAAATCTTGGAGTAAGTTCATTTGGCGGAAAGAGTGAATCGGCATTCATTTTCCGGTTAATCACATCCTGAAACTGACCGTTTTTATAGGCTCTGAAGGTGTTCTCGTAATAGACTTGAAGGACTGCTGTTTTCTTAAGCTTTTCCTGGTAGTAATTTGGATTGGTAATGAGCCGGGCGTATTCGCTGTCTTCATACCGGGTTAACAGAATATCCTTGTAAAACCCGGCTTTAGCGGTGTCATTCATTGCCAGATAGATACGGTATAGGTTATAGTATGCCGGAAGCATGAATTTATTTTCCGGATATCTTTTCATCATGATTTCAAGATCTTCGGCTGCTGCTTTATTATTTTCTAACTGTTCCTTATATATCAGACCGGCATTGTAGTATGCTTCAAGGATTCTTTCATTTGACTGGTTAATTTGCTCAGCTGTAGATGGAATGTTCTCAAGGTACAACTTTGCTCGTTGTTCACTGTCAAGTTTCATAATTGAGTCACGCTTTGCTTCTTGCAGGGCAATATCTTCTTGATCATCGGATTCCATCGCTTCACCTGAATCTGTTAATTCAAGCACTTCTTCCCGTTTGCTTCGCCTCCAGTTGTCTTCAAGTTTTCGGTTTCCCCATTTCCTAGTGAATTCTTTGATTCCAAAATCAACAGTAGATGGATTGTAGAAATACCAGCCTCCGGCAATCTGAGGCGCATCCTGCATAGAGCGGTTGTAAGGCTGGCCGGGCATCGGAAGTTCTTCAAGTTCTTTTTCATCCTGTTTCATCGAATCACGTGATGCCATCTGTTGTTTAATCAGTTCATTTTCTTTTTCAATCAGAGACTGAATCAGTTTTTCGCGCTCGCTGACAGATAACATGGAAAGAGCCAACAGGCTGTCTTCAGTTGCAATCGTATTGAGGTTCCGGACTAAGCGGGTCAGACTCATCTTCCGGCTTGACAAACGGTCGAAATCCGGATGATCTGTTGAAAGGAAAGTAATGGTACTGTCATAAAAGGCCTGCGCCTTCCGGTAGTCTGCCTTGTTGTAGTAATAGTCAGCAAGAGCAACATACGAAAGTGCTTTCTGGTTTGTATTTAAGGTACTTGCACCAACTGAAAGTTGCAGTAAATCAATAGCTTCATTCGGGTTATTTTCTTTAAAAGCAATGGTTGCAAGTGAATAATAAATCTGATCTAAATAGTCTTTATTTTTATCATCGTGCAGCATTTTTTCCAGCTGATCTTTAATCTCACGGCTGCCGGTTGTTATATCATAGCATTGTGCCCTGCTGATTCGGGCATTAAATTCCATTTCATAGGAAGGCGCTTTCCGCATGGCCAACTGGTAATTGTTAAAGGCTTCCTGGAATTTTTCCATTTTCTGATAAAGCTGTCCCAGTATGAAATGATACCGTGCCTTTACTTTCTGGCTTTTTGCAAATGAAATGGCCTTACTAAGGTCTTCAGCAGCCTTTTCATAATTATTTTTTTGTAGATTGTAATTAGCCGAAATCGCAAAAAATTCGGCAGAACGTTTTTTCCATGGAAATGATTTGTCATTTCTCATATAGTCGAGCAGGAATTCAGCATCGAGGGTTTTACCTAATTCAAGGTAAGACTGGGCAAGCATCATCAGGGCATCATAGCGGATGGCATCACCGGAATAAGTGGAGGAGACAAACTGGTAAGTTTCGATAGCAGCCCAATAGTCATGTTTATAAAACTGGGCATTGCCCATCCAAAGATAGCTTTCCTTAACCCACCTGTTTTTTTCCTTCCCTTTAAAGACCATACTATGCCGCTGAATGACAATTGAAAAGCGCTTAATGGCTTCATCCATTTGCGGAGTAATGGATTTAGCGCTTTTTTCATCAGCATACCTGAATATGGACAGCAGTCTGTCATAGTGATCAACATGATTCCCGGCCAAAGAAACGGCTCCGTCTTTTACCTGTTGTCTGCCATTGAAGAAAAAATTGTCACGTCCGGTTACCCAATGATAGGTCCGGCTCAGGGTTGTGTCTTTTGTACGTGAGCAGGAAGTCATCATCCATAATGATACGACTCCGAGCAAAGTCAGAAGAGATGGCCTGGTTAAATGCATATTCGGATAGAAGTTCAAAACTAAAAAACCGGCAGAAAATTATGATTCACCTCAGATTTGTGATTTGGGACTTACTTTTGTTCGCTTGAACCGGCAAACTTAATTGATTTCGCCTAATAGCTGGCAGAATGGCTGAGGACCAAAAAAAACGGAAAAGAATATACCGGAGACTGAGGAATAAATACCGGCTTGTCATTATGAATGATGAGACCCTGGAAGAGAAAACCTCACTCAGGCTCTCACCTTTAAATGTTTTTGTTTTTGCTGGGACAATTATCCTGAGCCTGATCACTTTTACAATTTATATTGTTGCCTTTACTCCTTTACGAGAATATATACCCGGATATACCGATATTGGAATGAGGAAAAACCTGGTACGGCTTACAGCTCAGGCCGATTCACTTGAAGATGTCCTGAGTGCCCGGGAGGTATATTTTGAAAATCTTCAGAATATCATAAATGGTACTGTTGTACAGCCGGAGGTTAGTGGCAGTGATACTTCTTCGGCTAAGTATGATACCATTAATCAGTTGTACCGCTCGTATCAGGATTCATTACTTCGTAAGGAAATCGAATCTCCTGATAATTTTTCATTGCTGGCAGATGCAGCCCGGCTGCCTGCCAATGATATCCGGTCATTTTATTTTTTTACACCGGTTAAAGGAACCATCACTTCCGAATTCGGGCCGAAAGAAAAGCATTATGGAGTAGATATTGTTGCACAACCCAATGAAGCAATTAAAGCCACGCTTGACGGAACCATTGTTTTTGCTGACTGGACATTGGAAACAGGTTATATGATCGGGATTCAGCACAGCAATAATCTTTTTTCAGTATATAAGCATAACTCAGCTTTATTGAAAAAGACCGGTGATTTTGTAAAAGCTGGTGATGTAATTGCAATTATTGGTAATTCCGGTGAGTTTACAACCGGACCACATTTGCATTTTGAATTGTGGTATAATGGTCAGGCAGTGAATCCGGTTGATTTTATTTCATTTTAAACAATGATGAAAAGGCGAATAGCTTTACTTGGTTCTACAGGCTCAATCGGCACTCAGGCGCTTGAAGTCATTGCAACTCATCCTGATGATTTCAGTGTTGAACTGTTGACAGCCAACAGCAATGCTTCATTGTTAATTAAGCAGGCCATTCGATTTAATGCAGCAACGGTTGTGATTGGGAGAAAGGAACTCTTTAATGAAGTTAACAATGCTTTATTGCCTCATCACATCAAGGTTTTTGCCGGGGAAGAATCAGTTCTTCAATGTTTAGCTATGGAAAGTATTGACCTGGTGCTTGCAGCAATGGTAGGGTTTGCAGGACTGAAACCCGTTATTGAAGCATTGAAAAACAAAAAGCCGGTTGCCATTGCAAACAAAGAGGCATTGGTAGTAGCCGGTGATCTGATTACAAGAATTGCAGCTGAGAATAAAACTGCAATTCTGCCTGTTGACTCGGAACATTCAGCTGTTTTTCAATGTATTCAGGGCGAATTGTTAAATCCGATTAGGAAGGTAATCTTAACAGCTTCGGGAGGCCCTTTCAGAGGAAAAGATAAAAAATTTCTGGAGGGTGTAACTCCCCATCAGGCATTACAGCATCCCAACTGGAGTATGGGAGCCAAGATTACAATTGATTCGGCAACTCTGATGAATAAGGGGCTTGAGCTCATTGAAGCAAAATGGTTATTCGGGCTCAAACCTGAGCAAATTGAGGTGATTGTACATCCACAAAGTATCATTCACAGCATGGTTGAATTTGAAGATGGAAGTATGAAAGCCCAGATGGGATTGCCGGATATGAAGCTTCCCATTCAGTATGCATTGGCTTATCCTAAAAGATTATCACCAGGGTTTACTAATTTCAATTTTGCATTAAATAAAAACTTAACCTTTGAATACCCTGATGAAGAAACGTTTCGTTGTTTGGCAATTGCCAGGCAAGTGATGATAAAAGCAGGGAATGCTCCCTGTGCCATGAATGCAGCCAATGAAATTGCAGTTGCCGGCTTTTTAAATAATGAGATCCGGTTTAATGATATTCCTACGCTGGTTCAGTTATGTCTTGATAAGATTGAGTTTAAAACCGGTTGTACCTTTGAAGAATACCAGCAAACTGACGAGCAGGCAAGACACATAACCCGTGAAATTATTTCACATAAAACAATAACTTCGCCCGTTTGATTATTATAAAGGTACTTTCTGACTAAAGAGCAAGCAACAATATGGACGCACTCATTATGGCTGGCCAGCTGATTTTAGGATTATCAATTCTTGTTACCCTGCATGAATTAGGACACTTTCTGGCCGCCAGAGCTTTTGGTATCCGGGTTGAGAAATTTTATCTGTTTTTTGATGCCTGGGGAATCAAGCTGTTTAAATTTTCAAAAGGAGATACTGAATACGGAGTCGGATGGCTACCATTTGGGGGTTATGTCAAGATTTCGGGAATGATTGATGAATCTTTGGATAAAGACCAACTGGCATCCCCGCCTCAACCCTACGAATTCAGATCCAAGCCCGCCTGGCAGCGATTAATTGTAATGATTGCCGGAGTTGTGATGAATGTCATTCTGGGCATTGCTATCTTTTCTTTTAACCTGATCAACTTCAAAAAAGAGTATCTGCCCAATTCGGAAGTAAAACAAGGGATTTATGCCTATACACTTGGCAAAGAGCTAGGCCTTGAAGATGGTGATAAAATAGTTGCTATTAATGGTAAATCATTTGAGCGGTTTGAAGACCTGCTTTCTTCTAGAGTGATGTTTGGAGCTAAGCTGACAGTACTCCGCAAAGGACAAACTCTGGAAATTGATGTTCCTGATAATTTTTATAAACGTTATTTCGGATCTTCAGGTAATAATTTTATAGGGACTGGTGAGCTGAGTTTTTATATTCAATCGGTACAACCGGGCGAACCTGCTGAACAGGCAGGTGTCTTGCCCGGAGATACCCTCTTACGAATTAATCATGAACGAATAACCGATTTTGAAGTCATGCATTCGGTAATCTCTGAGAATAAAGGTAAAGAAGTTGAGCTGCAGATTAAACGGAATACCCGAATTCTGGATCTGACTGTTCCCGTTAATGAGAAAGGTACCATTGGAATTGTTTATAGTGCAGCTATGAGCCAGCAGCAGGATTATCATATGAAAAAATATGACTTCCGGTCGGCTGTCAAGTTTGGTACCAGTGATGCGATTGAAAGCCTGGTGTCAAATGCCAAAGGATTACGGAAAATTTTTACAGGTGAAGAAAAGGCAACCGAATCTATTCAGGGACCAATCGGTATTGCAACCATCTATGGCAAAACCTGGGACTGGCCTAAGTTCTGGGCAATTACAGGACTGCTGAGTATGGTACTGGCATTTATGAATATTCTTCCAATTCCGGCACTTGATGGCGGACATGTCATCTTTCTGCTGATCGAAGTAGTTACCCGCAGAAAGTTCAGCGATAAATTTATGGAACGCTCGCAGATTGTGGGAATGGTAATTCTTCTGGCTCTGATGGTTTTTGCTGTTGGTAACGACATCTGGAAGCATATCCTGAATTAAGCATTGCATTGTGAGCTAGTAGTCCGTGAACTACACTGTTATTGCTTACCGGATGTTTATAAATTGAACAACACCTCAGGGCAGTATCTCTCTGAAAAATATATTTTCGGATGCTCACTTTCTCTTCAAAATGAAACATTTGTTAACCGCTTTCTTTAGTTTGTTACTCAATGTTACTTTTTCTCAGACAGACAGCAGTTTGTTTCACAGAGTTATGATTGTACCATACGAGCCCCAATATTATCTTTCAGATGCCGACCATGAAATTGTGAAAGAAACCGGAAAGGATCCTGCTATAATTCGTGAATCATTCCGGAAATCAGTTGACTTATACGTTCAGCGCCTGATCAGCGGATATACTCCTTGTTTATCACTGCTCAACGATGCAGATTCAATGCCTCAGCTTAAGGAAACTTTGATTTCAATTTACAACAAAGCCGGTTACCGCTATGAGGCAGTAATGCCAATGCCGGTTATTAAAGAATATACCGATTCAGTTACGAGATCGTTAAAGAAAGTTAATAAGGAAACAGATGACTCCAGAACTGCAACTCAATATTATATTCCTCCTCCGGATGCCAGGTTCATGAATGCCGTTTTAAGTAAACCGGAAGTATTGCAGGAAATTTTTGCTGAATTTGGTACAGATATCTTTGTTTTTCTCAACCAGTTTGAAATAAAGACAAATTACAAAAACTGCCTGGATATTGCCAACAAGATTTATCAGCGCGAGTTAATGGTTCATTTTTCTGTCTATGATTTTACTGGGAAGCAGTTAGCAGGTAGTTATGCCCTTGCTTTCTTTCCGTCAGATAGCAACAAGGCTTCAGAAATAGTAAAAACCTGCTTCCCCGAAATTGCAAAGATTATTGCTTCCTGTATTCCCTGATTCAAAATGAAACCGGAATAATTAATGCCGGTCATATCAATTCTTCAATTACCTTTGCCTATATTACAACCATATACTTCAATCATGAGTAAGCATCACTATTCAGAAGAGGATCTGTCGAAACAACTCGAAGAGAATAAGAACCTGCATAAATTGATCTTATACAACGATGATGTCAATACATTTGATTTTGTAATTGAATCACTGGTTGATGTCTGCGGGCATAATCTGATTCAGGCCGAACAATGTACCATGCTGGTTCATTATAAAGGCAGATGTGCCGTTAAGGAAGGATCGTATCAGTCGCTGCGCCCCTTGTGCGAGGCATTGTTGGACCGGGGACTTTCATCAGTGATTGAATAAATGTACGAATATATAGCTGGTAAGATTATATTAAAATCTGCTACAAATCTGGTTGTTGATTGTGGTGGTATCGGATACAATCTGAATATTTCACTGAATACATTTAGCAAAGTTGAATTAAATGCAGTTCAGAAAATATATACTCATCTGGCAATTAAAGAAGATTCACACAGCCTGTATGGCTTTGCTGATGAAGAAGAGCGAAGGTTATTCCGACTGCTGATTACTGTAAATGGGATCGGTGCCTCAACAGCCAGGATGATACTCTCATCATTAAATCCGGCTGAGTTGCAGGAAGCAATTGTCCAGGGGAATGCCCCGGTTTTACAGAGTATAAAAGGAATTGGTTCAAAAAGTGCTCAGCGAATTATTATTGACTTAAAAGATAAAATTCTGAAAACCGACAGTACTTCAGTTGCAGCACCCATTGCTACTGCACCTTCAATAAGACAGGAAGCACTGAGTGCCCTTCTTACACTTGGCTTTGCCAAAAATGCAGCTGAAAAATCAATTGATTCTGTTCTACGCAATAAAGGCACTTCACTCAGTGTTGAAGATCTAATCAAATCAGCACTCGTCCATCTGTAAAGCAACATCACTTGATGAAACAGAAAAACAAGCCGTATTCACAAAGGCAGGCCATGTGGGCAATTGTAAAAGCTGCATTTCGAAGTATAACACGAAGCCCGTCAGCCGTTGTTTTCAGTATTGCCTTTCCACTTACCTTCATTCTGGTGTTTGGTTTTATTTCAGGAGGTACGACTCACCTGAAACTGGGTGTTACAACAGAAGCAAACCGGCATCCTTTTGTTGAATCTTTGCATCAAGTCCCGGCCATTACCTTTACAGTATCATCAGATACAACAGCCCTGCTTAAAGAGTTGTCAACAGCCCATCTGGACGGACTGATTGAACTAACCGGTGATAAGAAGAATGTCAGACTCAGAACAACCACCGCTTCTCCAGAAAAGGGTGAGTTATTGGTTATTTTGGTTGAAAATAACCTGTTAAAGTTTAACCTCTCACAAGCTCACCTGGAGGGAAAGGAGATGAAGTTAATAGCCGGGAAGGTTGAAGGGAGGGCTTATAAAACAATTGATTTTATTCTTCCGGGTCAGCTTGGTTTTGCCTTACTCAGTACCGGTGTTTTCGGAACAGCATTTGTCTTTTTCAGCCTGAGGCAAACACTGGTCATCAAACGTTTTTTTGCAACACCGGTTAACCGGGCTGCTATTGTAATGGGTGAATGTATTGCCAGAACTGCTTTTGCCCTGATCGGAGCAGTCTTTATAATTGTACTAGGGTACTTCTTTTTTGGTTTTACGCTCATCCATGGCTGGATAACAGCCTTAGTGATGCTGGCTATTTCTTTATTCGGACTGATTGTTTTTATGGGTTTTGGGTTTATTGTTTCAGGACTTGCAACCTCCGAAAGCGTCATTCCCCCAATTGCCAATATTATTACACTGCCTCAGTTTCTACTAGCCGGTACCTTTTTTAATATTGATGTTTTTCCGCAGTGGCTGCAGCCATTGTGCCGCATCCTTCCGCTTACCTGGCTGAATGATGCATTGCGGTTAGTTGCCTTTGAAGGGGCTTCATTAACTCAAGTTCTTCCTAAGCTGGGAGCTATCGCAGTCTGGGGAGTTATTGTTTATGCTGTTGCTTTCCGTACATTTAAATGGGAATAAGTTGGTCGGACAAATCGGGCAGTTATCCGGTTGTCGGTAATATTTAAATGGAAGCAGGAATACAGAATCAGTTATGAAAAGAGCGCTGAGGATATTAAAAATAACAGGAGCAAATTTTGTTATTCTGCTCTCAGGATTGGTAATTGTTGAATTGATTTTTGGAGGATGGTTTCAAAAGAAGAATAAAATAAGATTCCTAAATCTTGTTCAGGATAAAGAGGTGGTTTACTATTCGGACCTGTACTCTGATTCATTGATTGAAATTACGTATAAAAGAGACAAATTTGGATTCAGGGGACAACACATATTTAATAAGCCGAATACGATTGATATACTGACGTTAGGCGGGAGTACGACCGATCAGAGGTTTATTACTGAGGGACAGACATGGCAGGATAATCTTGAAGAATTATTTTTAAAACTGAATAAAAAAGTACGAATAGCCAATGCAGGTGTAGATGGTCAGAGCACAGTTGGGCACATCAAAGATTTTGAGATCTGGTTCCCTTCAGTACCCGGACTAAAACCCCGGATTCTGTTGTTTTATATTGGTATCAATGATGTTGCACGAATTGTTGGTGAGGTTACCTATGATGATTTGAATGATAACAACCTTGTAATGCGAATTAAAGAAAATTCTGTCTTTTACAATTTATTTCGTACGATTAAAGGAATAAACTCAGCACAAAAGGAAAATTTAAGAAATATCCGGATAAATTTCCCGGAAGTCCGGTATACAAAATCAGGAATTGCTGCTCCAGAGTTATTCGAATTGTTCAGCATACAATTAAAGGACTTTGAAAACAGGCTTAAAAAGCTAATTGACTATTCAGCCCGGCTGGGTGCTGAGCCTGTATTTATTACTCAGCCATGCCTAACATTCAAATGGAATGAACAAGGTGAGCTGATTGGAGTTGCTGATACCAGTTATTTTGGTAAATTGTTGTATAATGGAGTTGACTATTATACTCTGCTGACACTCTTAAATCATTCAATTGAAAAGGTTGCCGGGAACAACTATTTGGTTATAGATCTGACGTCAGAAAGAATATGGAGAGAGGTAGATTTTTACGATTTTATCCATAACACCCCAAAAGGTTCTGAGAAGATAGCAAATGAAATTTTTAAAAGATTAAATCCTAAGTTCAGATAGTGACCGTACCGTATTTGAATTCAAAAGAATAAAAGGTCAGCAGATTATTTTAATTCTGACTCTGATTCGAACTTTTTATTTTCACCATGCTGGTAAACCGTATATGGAAATACAGGCCTGATCGAAAAGGCACCAAATTCTCCTTTTTTATTTAATGCAAGGTATCCAACCTGATTGTTGCGGGCTTCAGGAATTTTTTCAACAATTCTCTGAATGGCATGCTTACAGGCATCCAGGGGAGATAATCCATAACGCATCAATTCAACAATCAGAAAGGAACCAAGGGTTTTCATAACATACTCACCTACACCGGTTGCACAGGCACCCCCAACCTCATTATCTACATACATACCTGCCCCGATGATCGGGCTGTCACCAACCCGCCCATTCATTTTAAATGCGAGGCCACTGGTTGAACAGGCACCTGCCACATTCCCTTGTTTGTCAATTGCAAGGATTCCGATCGTGTCATGGTTGTTGCTGTTAACCGGATTGTAATGTTGCTCTTCTTTCCATTTTTTCCATCTCTCTTTGGCTTTATCTGTAAGCAGGTTTTCCTTTTTAAAGCCATGCTCAAGGGCAAATCGTAATGCGCCTTCACCACTCAGCATCACATGTGGGGTTTTTTCCATTACCAGCCTGGCTACTGAAACAGGATGTTTGATATGCTGAAGAAAAGTAACCGATCCGGCATTGCCCAAATGATCCATGATACTGGCATCAAGAGTTACATTTCCGTCACGATCCGGCATACCACCGTAACCCACACTGGTATCATCGGGATCACTTTCCGGAACCCGGGCACCTGCTTCAACCGCATCCAATGCTGTTTTTCCTGCAATAAGCTCTTTTGTGGCTGTTTCAACTGCTCTTTGATTATCCCATGTGGCAATTACAACAGGAAAATTTTCCGGCTTATTGATAAAAGTCAGTTTTTTAAGAATAGTTGATTTTGCTATAAAAGGAAGACCTGCTAATCCCAATGTTGAAAGCAGGAACTTTTTGCGATCAATCATTTTCATTGGTTATTTTTTTGCTGTTTGATAGCGTTTCATGACTTCGTCCCAGTTAACCACTTTCCACCAGGCATCAACATATTCATTCCTGAGATTCTGGTATTTCAGGTAGTACGCATGCTCCCAAACATCAAGGCAGAGAATCGGAGTCCCTTTTTTGGCTGCAATGTCCATCAGCGGATTATCCTGGTTGGGGAGCGAGAATAAGTTTAACCTTCCGGTATTGGTAACTACCAGCCAGGCCCAGCCTGAGCCAAAATGAGAGAGTGCAACGGTTGCAAATTTTCTTCTGAAGTCTTCGATGTCATCAAACTGGGCATGGATGGCATCCAGTAGTTCTCCTTCTGGATGTTTTTTCCCGCCAGGCTTCATGATGTCCCAGAATATGGTATGATTCCAGTGACCTCCTGCATTATTTCTGAATGCAGCTGGTTTGGGTCCCACTTCCCGAATGAGTTCGTCTAAGCTCAGATCACCTGCTAATTGATACTCATGTATGGCTTTATTAAGGTTTGAGACATAGGCCTGGTGATGCTTGTCGTGATGAATACGCATGGTTTCTGTATCAATAAAAGGTTCCAAAGCATCATAAGCATAAGGTAAGGGAGGTAACTGAAAACCGGGAGTTTGTTGTGATTGTGATGCAGGATGAGTTCCGGAATTTTTTTTCTGTGGAACTGCTGATGAAATTAAAGGTAAGATTGAAGCTGCAGCTGCTACACAGGCACTTTTCCTGAGGAATTCTCTTCGGGTTGAAAATAGAGTCTTATTCATGGTTGTTATTATTGAAACTGGATGAGTACTTCATTTTTCTCAACTGCTTGCTGAGGATTGACTTTAATCTTACCAACAATCCCTTCACCCGAAGCTTTCAAGACATTTTCCATTTTCATTGCTTCAAGTGTGATCAGGGGTTCACCGGATAAAACCTGCTGTCCTTCTGTTACATGAATTGTAACAACTAAGCCGGGCATAGGCGCTTTAAGATCATTTGCTTTATGTGCAGCAGGGGTATCCATTCCCAGGCGGCTTAGCAATTCATCGTATTGATCTTTAATTTGAACATCATGGATAGTACCGTTTATGGATAAGGTTATTGTTTTTGCTTTCTGATCCTTTTTCAGGATTTCTATCCGGTAGGATTGATTGTCCAATATCAGGTGATAGCTCTCTTCTTTTAGCCGGATGATATCCGGTTGAATGGCCTTTCCGTCAATCTTCCAGGAATCACTGTCTGAGCCTTTTTCAAGCTTAACGGTTTTTCCGTTGACAAGAGCTTTATAAATCATATCAGGTGTTGACGGTTGCTAAAATAGCAGATTTCAGCAGCATATTAATTGTTAATGGTCAAACAGAATTTAGAGAAGCCAGGTGCTAGTCTTCGTTTTTCCATTCATGCCCGGTAAGTGAAAGGAAGACATCTTCCAAGGTAGCTTCCTTCACTACTGTTTTTCTGTGGAAACCTGAATTCAGGAGATTGTCAATCAGTTTCTCGGGAGAATCAAGAGCAATAACTTCTCCTTTTTCAATGATTGCAACCCGGTCACATAAGATTTCGGCTTCTTCCATGTAATGAGTTGTCAGCACTACTGTTGTTCCTTTTTTTCTTACATCCAGGATCAACTCCCATAAATTTCTTCTGGCGTGGGGGTCAAGCCCGGTTGTAGGTTCATCCAGAAAAACAATTTCTGGATCATTAATTAATGTGGTTGCAATGGAGAAGCGTTGTTTCTGCCCACCCGACAGTCCCTTAAATTTTGCTTTTGATTTTTCTCTGAGCCCAACTGAAGCAAGCAATTGAACTGGATCAACTTTCTGGTTATACAATCCGGAAAAAAGGCGGATTAGCTCGCTCAGATTGAGGTTTGGATAATAGCCGGCTGATTGCAGCTGAACACCAATAATCTGCTTAATGCTGTTCTTATCTTTATCTGTATCTAAACCGCTAACTTTAATTTTACCTGAAGTTTTCTCACGCAGGGTTTCGATAATTTCAAGTGTGGTTGTTTTGCCAGCACCATTAGGGCCAAGTAATCCGAAAATTTCACCTTCAAAAACATCAAATGAAATACCTTTAACTGCATGAAAATCTCCGTAGCTCTTGGTAAGGTTCCGGACTGAGATAATCGGTTCGCTCATATCAGATTGCTGCACCTGCACCTGCACCATGGCAGTTTTTATATTTCTTCCCGCTGCCGCATGGACATGGATCATTACGACCAATTTTCTGTTCAACTCTCACTGGCTGTACTCGTTGTTTTGTTGCCTGAGCAGGTTGTGGTGAAGCTCCGGGTGTACTGTCAGACCGGCTGGTCTGCATACGGCTCATATCCGTACGTTGTGGAGACTGTGCTTCTTTAACATTGGCAGAATCCTGGACAGCAATGACTCCTTTAAATAAAAATGGAAGTATATCTTTATTGACTTTATCCACCATCATTTTAAATAATTCAAATGATTCGAATTTATAAATCAACAACGGATCCTTTTGTTCATACACTGCATTCTGGACGGATGTTTTCAAATCATCCATTTCACGCAAATGTTCTTTCCAAGCATCATCAATAAGAGCTAGGGTCACCATCCGCTCAAATGAACTGATCAGTTCATATCCTTTTGTGTCAAATGCTTTTTTCAGATTTGAAACAACCTGAATAACTCGTCTCCCGTCTGAAAAGGGAACAACAATGTTTTCATAAGTTTTACTCTGGTTCAGGAAAACATCTTCAATAACCGGGAATGCCTTTTCTGCGATTAGTTTTGATTTAACTTTATAATGCTGCTGGGCATGTTCAAATACTTTCATTGCAAGGGTATCCACATTGCCCTGCATGAATTCATTTTCATCTACAGGTGATTCAATTGCAAAATAGCGGATTAGATCAAGTTTAAAATCATCAAAAGAACGGGCTTCAATATGATGAGTCACCAGGCTTTCAGCAGTATCATAAATCATATTAATCAGATCAACCGATAGGCGCTCTCCAAACACAGCATGCCTTCGCCTGGTATAAATCAGATTTCGCTGCTGGTTCATCACGTCATCGTATTCAATCAGTCGTTTACGAATACCGAAATTATTTTCTTCTACTTTTTTCTGTGCCCGTTCAATGGATTTTGTAATCATTGAATGCTGAATAACTTCACCTTCATCAATTCCCATTCTATCCATAAGTTTGGCAATCCGGTCTGATCCGAATAACCTCATCAGGTCATCTTCGAGTGAGACAAAGAATTGAGAAGATCCCGGGTCTCCTTGTCTGCCTGAACGGCCTCTTAACTGGCGGTCAACTCTTCGAGATTCATGGCGTTCGGTCCCGATGATGGCCAAACCTCCTGCTTCTTTAACTCCCGGTCCGAGTTTAATATCAGTACCCCGGCCAGCCATGTTCGTAGCAATAGTGACTGTTCCGGCCAGCCCGGCTTCAGCTACAATTTCAGCTTCTCGCTGATGTTGCTTTGCATTCAGAACATTGTGCTTGATGTTGCGTAACTTTAAGGTACGGCTTAACAATTCAGAAACTTCAACTGAAGTAGTCCCTACAAGGACAGGCCTTCCGGCATCCCGCAGTTTGGCAATTTCCTCAATCACTGCATTGTATTTTTCACGTTTACTCCGATAAACCAGATCCTGCATATCTTTTCTGATTACAGGTTTATTTGTCGGAATGACAACTACGTCAAGTTTGTAAATCTGCCAAAATTCATTTGCTTCGGTTTCAGCAGTTCCAGTCATCCCTGCAAGCTTATGATACATCCGGAAATAATTTTGAAGTGAAACGGTTGCATAAGTCTGAGTTGCAGCCTCCACCTTAACGTTTTCTTTAGCTTCAATTGCCTGATGCAATCCGTCAGAATAACGTCTTCCTTCCATTACCCGCCCGGTTTGTTCATCAACAATCTTCACTTTACCGTCAGCTATGATATACTCTACATCCAGTTCAAAAAGGGTATATGCTTTCAGCAGTTGGTTAATCGTATGAATCCGTTCGCTTTTAACTGCAAAATCACGCATCAGCACTTCTTTACGTTCAGCTTTTTCAGAATCCGTAATTTTTGCTTTCTCAATATCTGCAATGGAAGCACCAACATCAGGCATAACGAAGAATCCAGGATCTTCATTTGCAGCGGTAATAAGCTCAATGCCTTTCTCAGTAAGTTCAACCGAATTATTTTTTTCATCAATGACAAAAAACAATTCTGCATCTGCTTTATGCATTTCCCGGTTCTGATCCTGCATGTAGTAGTTTTCTGTTTTTTGTAACAGGGCTTTTACTCCCGGCTCACTCAGGAATTTGATCAATGGCTTGCTCTTCGGTAAGCCGCGGTAAGCACGAAGTAATGCCAACCCGGCTTCTTTGGAGTTATCATCCTCAGCAAATTTTTTGCGGGCATCTGACAGAACCGTAGTGAGATAGTTCCGCTGGGCATTCATCAGAATTTCTACCTTAGGCTTCAATGCATGAAACTGCTGATCGTCTCCTTTAGGTGTAGGCCCGGAAATAATCAGCGGGGTCCTGGCATCATCAATCAGAACGGAATCAACTTCATCAACAATGGCATAATGATGTTCGCGCTGAACCATGTCTTCAGGATTTCGTGCCATGTTATCACGCAGGTAATCAAAACCAAATTCATTATTGGTTCCATAGGTGATGTCTGCCCGGTAAGCTTTTCGTCTCTCATCGGAGTTTGGTTGATAACGGTCAATGCAGTCAACCGTGAGGCCCAGAAACTCAAAGATTGGTCCATTCCATTCACAGTCACGTCTTGCCAGATAATCATTTACAGTAACAATGTGAACTCCTTTGCCCGCTAAGGCATTTAGATAAACAGGCAGGGTAGCAACCAGGGTTTTACCTTCACCCGTTGCCATTTCAGCAATCTTACCAGAGTGCAGAACCGTACCTCCGATTAATTGAACATCATAATGAATCATGTTCCATACAACTTCATTACCGGCAGCCATCCAGTTGTTTTGATAGATAGCCTGGTCTCCGTTAATTATAACATTAGTTTTTCTTGAAGCAAGGTTGCGGTCATGTTCAGTAGCAGTAACTTTAAGTTGTTCGTTTTCGGTAAACCGTTTGGCTGTTTCTTTAACAACTGCAAAAGCTTCGGGAAGGATCTCGTTCAATACTTCTTCAATCTTTGAGTTAAGCTCTTTTTTCAGCTTGTCAATCTGATGGTATAAATCCTCTTTTTCACGAAGTTCAAGATTTTCGTCTTGTTCTGCCTGTAATGTCAGGTTGCTGATTTCTTGTTCTGTTGAAGAAATATGCTGACGGATACGCTCTTTAAACTGGTAAGTTTTGTTTCTTAACTCATCATTTGAGATCGAAGCCAGTGAAGGGTAAACAGCAGAAATATTCTGTATAAAGGGGGTCACTGCCTTCAGGTCAGAGTCAGATTTACTACCAAAAATTTTTGTAACTGTTTTACTGAATAAGCCAATCATGAGATGATTTAAAAAGTGGATGACAAAGGTAATGAGAATGCTGCCAACCCGTTATTGAGGATGTTTAATAGGGGGAGGAGTTTCTGGCTGTTGAAAAAGGAGTTTGAACCATTCAAATGAACAGTAAAACTAGGTGTCGTTTCTGAACTTGAAATGAGTTACCATAGCTAATAAATGGCTTGACCAGCTGGTTTGAGGTTGGACCATTGGAAACAATTCAATTATTCAGAGACAGTGCTTCTTGCCTCTGGCAGCTTTATCTCGTCTCTGACAAGGAATGCATTTGGAAAGTCTTTTCTGATGAGTTCCCGTATTTTCAATGCTTCAAGCCTTGTGCGACAATCACCCACTCTTACTTTAAAATTTGGCTGCTGATAAATCAGGTAGGAACTAATATCAGGGTAATGACCTAAGAATAAGGATCTTGCTTCATTTGCAGGAATCCGCTGATTGGCCGAAAAAATCTGAATTCTGAATCCAGGTGTTGATAAGCGTTCAGAATTATAAGTAATGTGTTTTTTCACCAGTAACTGTGCCAGGCTATCCTGATTCTGAGCACTGGCTACGGATACAAGTAAAACCATGTATAATGTGCAGAAGACTCTCATCCTTGTTCAGATTTTTGGGTTTCTACCTCAAAGATTTCAGGTCGCATCTGAGGGAAGAAAAGAACATCCTGGATAGAAACCTGGTTACACAACAGCATAGCCAAACGATCAATTCCGAATCCGATTCCTGAAGTAGGGGGCATTCCGTATTCAAGTGCTCTTAGAAAATCAAAATCAACAAACATGGCTTCTTCGTCACCCCTGTCTTTCAATCTCACTTGTTCCATGAATCGTTCGCGCTGTTCAAGCGGGTCGTTTAATTCGGTATAAGCATTTGCTATCTCCTTACCATTAATCATGAGTTCGAATCGTTCAACAAGGCCGGGCTTGGTACGATGCTTTTTGGTAAGAGGGCTCATCTCAACCGGATAATCAATAATAAAAGCAGGCTGGATAAAATGTTTTTCGCAGAAAGCTGAAAAAATTTCATCAATCATCTTGCCTTTGCCCATAGCATGATCAACATGCAAGTTGAGTGTGTTACAGATTTTTTGCAATTCATCTTCTGTTTTCCCCTCCACATCAACACCGGCAAATTGTTTAATGGCATCATAAAGAGTAATTCGTTTAAAGGGAGCTTTAAAACTAATTTCTTTATCGCCAACACGCACCTCTGTAGTTCCGTTTATAGCAATTGCCGTTTGCTCAAGCAGTTGCTCAGTGATATCCATCATCCAGAAATAATCTTTATAAGCGGTATAAAATTCGAGGATGGTAAATTCCGGGTTATGCGTACGGTCCATCCCTTCGTTTCTGAAGTTACGGCTGAATTCATAGACCCAGTCGAAGCCACCGACAATGAGCCTTTTAAGGTAAAGCTCATTGGCAATTCTCAGATAAAACGGAACATCCAGAGCATTGTGATGAGTAATGAATGGCCGGGCAGCAGCTCCGCCAGGAATATTCTGAAGTACCGGAGTGTCAACTTCTAAAGCTCCATGCCTGTTGAGAAATTCCCGCAATGCATTAATCATTTTGGTTCTTTTAATAAAAACCTCTTTTATGTGCGGATTGATAATTAAATCAGCATATCGCTGACGATAGCGGAATTCCGGATCGGTAACAGCATCATAAACTTCGCCTTCCTTTTCTTTAATGATTGGCAGCGGGCGCAGTGATTTACAAAGTAGTTTGAGGGTAGAAACATGAATTGAGGTCTCACCGGTTTTAGTTTTAAAAACATAACCGGTTACACCTATAATATCTCCGATATCAGTTAGTTTTTTCCAGATCCGGTCATACAGGGATTTATCCTCTCCTTTACAGATTTCATCCCGTTTAATATAAAGTTGAATTCGCCCGGTTGAATCTTGAATGACCGCAAAACAGGCTTTTCCCATGTCGCGGATACTCATAATCCGGCCGGCAATGGAAATATTTTTTGCCCAGGGTTCATCTGCTTTCGACTCTGAGAAACCAGAATGAATCAATGCAGCTGTACTGTTTACATCAAAAGCTTCAGGCGGATAAGCGTTGATTCCCTGGCGGATCAGTTCATTAAGCTTATCTCTGCGCAAAAGTTCCTGTTCAGATAAATGAAGTACCATGATTGTAATGGATGCGAAGATAATAAGCAATCTAACTAATGCGGTTCAATTTAACTTAAGCTCGGATCAATAACCACCCGTAATCGAAGTTTCTCATTAGAAAATCACTATAGAATTAGAATACAATTCAACTAACTTGTGTGAAACTAACCGGATCAGGGTAAATCATTAAAATGGTTAATCCGTATTTTCATTTAATAAAGTCAGAGGAATCAGGTATAAGCCCTTTGGGATGTCAGTTTCACAGAATCGGGATTGTTGTTAAATGAGTTATAACGAAGATACATTTTTAATTAGTTGGATTCTTAATAAAATTTCTTCGTGAACGATATAATAAGTAGATTAAGGATGCTGTAAGAACAGCAGACAGAAGGACCAGTACGTTTTCGTCCTTTTGAACTCCCAGGTCATCAGGATTAAATGTGATTTTATGATTAAAGGTGAGATAGGCTGTGATAACTGCAAGTGTATTATTGAGAAAATGAGCCACAATCGGAAGCCAGATGCTCTGACTCCAGATCAGCATATATCCAAAAATTCCACCCAGTAACAAGCGCGGAATAAATCCGAAAAACTGAAGATGAATTGCACTGAAGATAGAAGCTGTAATCCAGATTGCCAGGTGAGAATTTTTTAACCAGTCATAAAAAATTCTTTGTATAACTCCCCTGAACAGAAATTCTTCTCCTATAGCAGGTAGTAATGCAATAACAATGATATTGACTATCAGACCGGAAAAGGTTGTAACATGAACAAACGCTTCCGTCAGTTTTTCAGCATCATTTTCTTTTGTCTGCATCCAGGTTTCTATAGGTTTCAGCAACTCAGGAAAGTTCAGGTTGCTATTCCAGTCAACAATCAGGTTTGTAAAAGGAATCCAGATGACTGTCAGTAGTAAAATAAGGATGAATTGTTTTAGTGTAAAGAGCTGGTCTGCCTGTAAGTAATGAAAAACAGTTTTGCCAAACAACCAGGCTGCAAATACGGAAGTAATGATAAACGTACCCAGCCCGGCACCAACAGCCTGAATGATCTTCAATACACTGACAACATCGGGATTATCTAATTCTGTGAGTGAATGCTGATCTGGAATTCTAATGCCGTAAACTGCTGTGCCAATCAGTACGCTGAGGAAATAAAAGATAACAGTGAATATAAGAGCAAGGCCGAGAACAATAAGTAATTTCCGCCATCCGGGCAGTTGTGCAAGAATACCTTCTTTCATTCTTTATTTTTGCAACGAAGATAGAAACAACACCATGATCAGGATTAAGAATCTTTCATTGGGAGACTTTCCGTTGCTGCTGGCTCCGATGGAGGATGTAAGTGATCCTCCGTTTCGAATGGTCTGCAAGGAACAAGGTGCTGATCTGATGTTTACTGAGTTTATTTCTTCAGAAGGCTTGATACGGGATGCAAGAAAAAGCAAAGCAAAGCTGGATATTTTTGAATATGAGAGGCCAATTGGAATTCAGATTTTCGGCAGTGAGGTTGAAACCATGAAGCAAGCAGCTGAAATTGCTGCCAGTGTAAAGCCTGACCTGATTGATATTAACTTCGGTTGTCCGGTTAAAAAAGTAGCATGCAGAGGTGCCGGTGCAGCATTGCTTCAGGACATTCCCAAGATGACCGCGATTACAAGGGCTATTGTGCGATCAGTTGATGTACCGGTCACTGTTAAAACCAGGCTAGGCTGGGATGATCAAACAAAGAATGTGATTGAAGCTGCTGAACGTTTGCAAGATGCCGGAATCGGGGCAATTACTGTGCATGGAAGAACAAGAGCACAGATGTATAAAGGGCAGGCTGACTGGTCATTAATTGCCGGAATTAAAAATAACCCGAGGATGCACATTCCTGTTTTCGGCAATGGAGATATTGATTCACCCGAAAAGGCATTAGAATATAAAAACCGATTTGGTGTTGATGGAATTATGATTGGAAGAGCAGCTATTGGGAATCCATGGATTTTTAAAAAAATTAAAAATCATTTACAAAGTACTTCACCAGCGTTTGAATTAACACTTCAGGATAAAGCAGCTGTTTGCCAGAGGCATCTTGAGTTCAGTGTAAGGTGGAAAGGGGAAATACTTGGAATCCTGGAAATGAGAAAACATTATTCAAATTACTTCAAAGGGATTCCTTTTTTTAAAGATTACCGTATCAGGCTTGTGACTGAAGATTCCTACATGGAACTGGTTTCCTTATTAAATAAAATTGCTTTGATGGAAGTTGTTGCTGATTAAAAAACTATTTAGTCAGAAGAACTTACTGACTAATATCTGTAACACCTCCGGAAATAATAAATTTCATTATCTCTGTTCCAGAAGCGTTTAGGGCAGTTACACTGTCAGATGGTACAATAAAAAGCTGACCATTAAACCCGTATGAGAATGGAAAGTAAACAGCAATCTTCCCGGAAGGCAGCCCGAGTTTGGTCAAATCGTCTTCAGTGACAAAACCGATCCGCTGTAAATCAGAATCTTTATTGACCTGGACTAAAACCGGTTTGGTGAACCGTTTCTTTTCGCCAACAAAAGCTTCAATCAGATCTTTTACTGATGAGTAAACAATCTTGATTAAGGGAGTCCGGTTAAACAGTCTTTCAAATAAAATAAAAGCAGGATTGGCAACAAGTGAAGAAGCAAAATAACCGACAATGGTTATTATGATAAAAATGGCAAATATGCCAAAACCATGAAGCCCGACCTTCCCCAGTAACGGGATTTTAACGGAAAAGTTGAATGGGAACAGGTTGTCAAGCCAGATAATTAATGCATATAAAATATAAACAGTAACCAGAACCGGAACAGTAATCAGAACTCCCTGAAGGAAATAGTTAAATACCTTTTTCATCATTATTAAAAAGTTTGATGCAAATATGTTAAGAAGAATATTGACCGCTGCTTTACGAAGGGATCACTTAAACTTTTCCCGGAAAGGTTTACAGCTGTCAGTGTATTTTTTTGACAAGGTAAAACTCAAATGAATTCCGGCAAACATATACCAGTCATTATGAGCAGCATCACCCCGCTGGCGGTCATCATTATGATCTGTTAACTGGTCAACAGAACGGTCAGAAAGAATCACTGCAAGCGGACCGTTTTGTGTCAGCAATAAATCCTTTCTGGGATAAGTTGTGCTAATATCATCCAGGTAATCTGTAAATGTTCTTCGAACACCAGCTTCGAACGCTATTCCGATCCGCTGAGCTAATTTAATTTTTAAACCTCCGCCAAAGGGTATAGACATCTGAAATCTCTTATACTTTTTTCGTTCATATCCGGCTAGCCCCTGTCCTTCAGTACCTAATGGCTGTAACTCAACCCAGTCATCACCCAGGCTTGCTTTAGGATTAAATTTGTAAAATCCGATTCCGCCTAAAATATAAGGAGACCAGGTGCTGACCGGGTTTGCTGTTTGGTATTCAAAAAAATTAAATTCAAAAATCAGTGAGCCTTCTAGAATGCGTGATCTGAAATTCAGATTGCGGTACAATTGAAACGGATCGTCACTTTGAGCATCATCTCCGCCAATGGTTCCATAATGAACACCCAGCCTGTATGACCAGTGATTACTAACGGATCTTCTCCAGTAAATGCCACCGGCAGGATGGAATCCTGAAGGGTCAAAAACACTATGAATAATATCTCCTTTATAAGAAGACACGCCCAATATCAGCCCTACTTCTGAACTTTGTGCAATTCCTCTAATTGAAATAAATAGAAAAATAGCCGTAATCCAGGCAGCAACCGGTTTGAGATTCATGAACTGAGAATTCTGCCGCTAATAAACGGTAATATTTAAAATAAATTCTACAAAAAACTCAGAATAACGGGTACGAAGTGCGCCCGGTTCGTATTTTATAGTTGATGGTTAACAGGCCAAACATATAGGTATCTGTATACCGGGGGTCACCACGCTGAGATCCGGGTGAAGAGATCGTTGGATATACACCGTTTGAACGATCAGAGAGGACATAAGATTCATAACCAACCTGAGTGAGCAGAATGTTCTTATCATAATAGGTTCTGCTTACATCATCAATATAATCGGTGAATGTTTGCCTGACACCATATTCAATGCCGATTCCCCATCTTCGGTTGATTGAGTACTTGAAACCAACACCAAAAGGAATGCAGAACTGAGTACGACTGTATCTTTTCCGGCTGTCAACTAATCCCTGACCTTCGGTACTCAAATCGTACAGATTAATCCATTCTCCTTTTTCAGTCATTTTAGTTTTTGGATTAAAATGGAAAACTCCTGCACCGATAAAACCATAACCCATAATTTCAAATCCTCTCATTCCTTTTACTTTCCTTAATCTGTAACGATGCCCGATCTGTTCTTTAATAAAAGCAAATTCAAGATTTGCATTCAGTTCATAGATTGGAGAGGTGAATGATAAATTTCTGTAATTTCTGAAGAACTCTTCCGTAAGTTTATCATCTCCTGATACTCTTGCATAAGTAAAATGAGGGTTTATGGCAATTGTCCTCGAAAGTTTATACCGGTAACCAATCGAAAAAGCAGGTTTTGTTTGTGAAAATTCAAAATCTTTAAAAAAGTGTGTACCAACCTGATTGGCACCACCTAACTCACCAAGAAAGTTTGAAGCTCCAAGGCCGATATTTAATTCTCCACGCATTGACCGCCATCTGTTTTTCAATATCTGCGAATAGCTGAACAGGGGTAAACTGAATAAAATAAATAAAAGAAAAATTGTGGTTTTCTTCATGACACTCATTGAATTAGTACGTCAAAAGTAAAGTCTTTTACAGGATTAAAAAAATTTTTGTTACATGATGTATTAATTTCGGGAATCAAAGCCCCAATTTAGCTTGTTTCGTAAGGTTTTTTGAAAGTTATCATCATACAAACGTACGATATAGAATTCGAAATCAGCTCGCCACACTGCAAATTGTGTTGATGAATCTACCGTTACTGATCTCGAATCAAGTGCTGCAAGAAAGAATTGGCTCCGACCTTCTACTTCAAGTGAGATAACATTCTGATCAGACACAACCATTGGTCTGACATTCAGATTATGAGGTGCAATTGGAGTAATAACAAAATTGCCTGACTGAGGTGCTAAAATCGGTCCACCACAGCTCAGGGAATACCCGGTAGAACCAGTTGGAGTTGATATAATTAAGCCATCAGACCAGTAAGTAGTCAGGTATTCACCGTTAAGGTAGGTATGAATTTTTATCATTGATGAACTGTCCTTTTTATGAACCGTGAATTCGTTTAATGCAAAATTTAAATCACCGTACAGGTTTTTATTTGTTTTAAGTTTCAATACAGCCCGGTTATCAAGAGTATAATGACCTTTGATTATTTCTTCAATAGCTGAGCGTGTCTTTTCGGCAGAAGCACCTGTAAGAAAACCCAGGCGACCAGTATTTAATCCAAGCACCGGCACCTTGCTGTCCTGTACCAGTGTCAGGGTATCTAATATAGTTCCATCACCACCAATGCTAATCAGAAAATCAATGTCGGATTTCAATTGCTGAGCAGATGAAAAGGGATTCATTTTATAATTATGAATACCGGCTGTTTTCAACTGGCTGATGCAGGTGTCATAAATAAAAATCTCACAATTGCCTTCAACCAGAGCTTTAAAAGCTTCCTGGAAGCACTGCATGACTTCGCTGTTGAGTCCTCTGAAATAGATTGCTGCTTTCATATCCCGTCTTCAGAATATAGGGGCTGTAAAATGAATAAAAAATCCGTGCTCTCCAAATTTATTGTAACTGTATTCAACTCTTAAAACCATATCGTAATAGGTAACATAATCCAGTCCGATTCCATTCCCTGACAGCCATTGATTGGCAAGCGGATTGAGTTGTTGAAACTGTTTGTCGTGAACATAACCCAGGTCTGAGAAAAGGTTCAGATAGAAGGCATAGGGGATCAGATTGAATTTCTTTGAAGGCAGAAATCCAAGTTTAAATACTCTTTCAGGAACCAGAGAAAATTTAAGATTGGTTTTAAACAAAAGAAAGTCAGTTCCGGTGATTGCATAATATTCGTAGCCTCGCACAAAGTCATTTCCGTATCCCAGACCACGCTGATTGTAATAGGGAGTAAAACTTTTTCCGGATAGTTTCCCTTTAACTCCGGCTGCTGCATGCCACAGCCGGGAGAGTTTCCAGTATTTTCTATAATTTGAGGTCAGGCTGATTAAATCAGGCTCATTATCAAATACCCCTATACCTTGCTTGGTAAAAACTACATCAAAATAATAACCTTTCAGCGGATATACTTTTATGTCACGATGATCATCTTTGTATTCAAAAGTTAGAAAGAAGATTTTTTGAGTATTCAAGTTACGTAAAAAATAATTATTGTTTAAAGTCAGAATGGTGTCAGCTATGTGGCTATTCTGAAATTCGACTCCGGCTCCATAATATTGATTGATGCCCTGGCGATGGGTATATTTTATACCAGCACCTAATTGTTTTCTGACATAAGATTCAGGATCTTTAAAAAACTGGACTTTACTTCCCTGAAGTCCATAGCCAATTTCATGATTCCGGGTGTAGCTTATTCCGAATGCCAGACCGTTGTTTTTTGAATGATTAAGATATGGAACCGTATAGTATAGCCCCAGGCGCTGCGAATATCCCAGCCTGATAAGAATGCTAAGCCTTTCTTTTCTCCCTCTGAAATTTTCATGGGTGATATACGCACCGTAATTAGTTCTAGAGAAGTCCTTCCGCAGCCACCATTCATTAAAATTCCTGTCAACTGCTTCAAAAACAGGTAAAGGCCAGAGATACCAGCGCTCCAGCAGATTAAAAATTACAAATACCCTTGATGAGTCATTCGCATCAGTTTGAATTGACGTGGTCACAAAATTGAACAGCGAAGTGTTCATCAGATTCTCTCTGCTGCGTTCAACAGCTCTGGCTAATGCAAAGAAAGGAAGCACATCTCCCTGATGAATGATAATTTCCCTTTTAACAATAGAGGTCTTGGTTAAATCATTTCCTGTAATAATAATTTCCTGAACGGTTACCGGCTGGTCAGCTCCCGGTATGGTATCAACCTGGGCAAAACCCGTATGTAAAATGAGGAACAGATAAAAAAATAAATTCAGCAGGATCAGCCTGAATGGCATTATGAGGAGTTTTATTGTCACACCTTCAGATAACTCATTAAGGAATCATACCTGTCTTTAATAACTGATGAAAATTCAGACTGCTGATAATAGCCAGTAACCGTGTAATCATTGCGGGCTAGTGCTGCAAGAATCCGTGTGAGATCAATCCGGTTAACTTTCAGAATAACTTCCAGGGTTTTCCCGTCTTCAGATGGATAACTACTCAGGCTTACAATCGCAGCATCATTTGATTCTACAATACGGGCTAACGATGAGAAAATATATTCAGAAGGCTGAATTTGCAAATGAATAATTCCTCCGGGAATCATAACCCCGTTTGCAATGGCAAATGAATCAATCAGGTCGTTAACCGTTATGATGCCGGCATATTCATTCTGCAAGCTCAAAACCGGTACAATCGGGTAATTAAATTGTGAAACGAACCGGATGGCATCAAAAAGATGTTGATTCTCATAAATGTAAACTTTGTTAAGCGGTAATTCTGCTTTTTCAATTGTAACGGAGTGATCCTCCATCTTCAGGATGTCTGATTCTGACAGTAATCCCAGAAACTCTTTATTTCTTATCACCGGAAGAAAGCGAACCCGAAATTCCTCCATCCAAGCTAAAGCCCGGTTACCATCATCGCTTACCTTTAATGGAGGTACAGTGTCCTTTATTAGTTCCTTTGCCAGCATCATAATGCTTTTACGATTAGAAAAAAGTATAGTTTTGAACGCAGCAAACATAAGAACTTTGTTATGTTGAAAATTGTTTTCCCTTAAGAATGATCCGGCTAAGTGTCAATATTAACAAAATAGCTACCCTTCGAAATGCCAGAGGGGGTAATATTCCTGATGTATTGGAAGCAGCAGTACGGATACAGCAATTTGGAGCCGATGGAATTACCGTTCATCCCCGGCCTGACGGAAGGCACATCCGCTATTCAGATGTAACAGATCTGGCCCCACTGATTTCAACAGAGTTTAATATCGAAGGCTATCCCGGAGATGATTTTGTTAAACTGGTTGAAGCAATTAAACCCGTGCAGGTGACGCTTGTCCCCGATCCACCTGGTGTTTTAACTTCCGATGCAGGCTGGAATACGATTCAGCAAAAATCATTTCTGAAGGAAATAATTTCCTACTTCAAGTCATTTGGCTGCAGGGTTTCCGTTTTTCTGAATGCAGATGTTAGACTTGTAACTCATGCGGCAGAAACCGGAACTGACCGGATTGAGCTTTATACAGGTCCTTATGCGCAGGCTTATCGTCAGAATCGCCAGCAGGCAATCGCTTCTTATATTACAACAGCAGAGGAAGCATTGAGGTGTAATTTGGGAATTAATGCCGGCCATGATTTAAATCTTGAGAATCTTCGGTATTTTGCCGGAGAAGTACCCGGTTTGCTTGAAGTTTCAATTGGCCATGCACTGATCTGTGATGCCCTGTATTATGGACTTGAGAATGTAATTGGTATGTATAAGCACTTACTAAAAGGCGGTAATTAACTTATACAATAGAAAATTGTTATCTGATCTGAATTGATAAATGTCCGTAAGTTGGGTGAATTAACAGGTCATAGGGGACCTGTTTATTCAATTATATCTTTTAAGAATGGTGTCATTTCAGGAGGAAGTGACCGGATGGCAGTTTACTGGGAAAATGTTTCAGTAGATTCCGGAAGAGTACTTGCCCGGACGACTGGTTATATTTTTTCATTGTTCTATCTGGCGGAAAAAGAGTTGTTACTGGCTGCTAATAGTGAAGGAGGCGTACATGTAACAAATCTTGCTACTAATGAGGAACTGCGGCTGCTGAAATTTCATTCAGCAGCTGTTTTTGATATGATTCCTATTCCGGAGCATAATTTATTTGTTACTGCCGGAGGAGACGGGACCATTGCATTTTGTGCGTTGAATGATTTCTCAATTAAATATCAAGTTCAGATTTCAGAAAAAAAGACCCGTTGCCTGCTGTATCATCCGGTTGAGGAATGGGTAGCTGCCGGGAGTAGTGACGGGAGAATTACAATTATTAATCTGGGTGACCTGAAGATTATTAACCAGTTTCATGCACATCATCCTGACTTCTCAGTTAACACAATGGTTTTGTCGCCAGACGGAAAAACATTAATTACGGGCGGGCGGGATGCATGTATCAATTATTTTAACATACAAGATAATTTCAGAAAAATCAGCTCGGTACCGGCTCATAATTATTCGGTGTATTCTATTGTATTCAGTCCTGATGGGAGCATGATGGCATCTGCTTCACGGGATCGAACCATAAAAATTTGGGATACACGAACCGGTTCAGTTATAATGAGGATAACGGATGCAACCCATGGTTCACATAAGTATTCAGTTAATCGAATTCTATGGACCAGAGAATACCTTATTTCAGGAAGTGATGACCGTAAGGTTATCGTCTGGAAGATAAATCAGTAATTCAGTCAACAAAATGGGCTAACTGAGCTTTTAAAATCTGCCTGGCTGTATGAATTCTGATTTTAACGGTTCCCAGCGGGATGTTTAGCTGCTGAGCAATCTCTTCGTATTTAAAACCCATATAACTCATCATAAAAGGCTCACGAAGATTTTCTTTCAGGTTGTTTATTGCTGTTACAATTTCCTCAGCCCCAAGATTGGCTTCTGCATGATTTGACTCAGTATTCCTGGCCGAATTAATGTAGAATTGAGTGTCTGTGTTGTCCGAAAAAATATGGCTGTTAACCAGTCTGCGGTAGTGATTAATAAATGTATTCTTCATGATGGTATAAAGCCATCCTTTGAGGTTTGTACCTGCAACAAACTTATCCTCATACTTCATTGCCCGATATACAGTTTCCTGAACCAGGTCATTTGCTTCTTCCTGGTTATGAGTTAATTTCAGTGCAAAACTTCTCAACTTCCCGTATTCTTCCTGAACAAGATTTCTAAAAAGAATTTTCATTTGAATATTGATCCTTTAAGTCTGAACAAAGTTAATTCATAATCATAAAATTTCAGAAGTTTATTATGAAGAATGGCTTAATTATGTATTTTTCAGATAGCTAACTGCCTGGCAACTAACAAAAGAGAGCCTTGCCAGAGCAAGGCTCTCAAACTATTAATACATAACAAATCAGATTAATGATCGCAATGCGCTTTGCCAGAACCTTTACCCCGATTCAGGTTTTTAGCCTTCTCCATCCGTTCACTTCTGTTTGCTTTTAATTTCTCCATTTGTTCGGGAGTTAATACCTCTGATAATTTTTTGTCCATTGCATCCCTTTCTGCTTTTCTGGTTACTTCTGCCTTTTCACGAGCTTGTTGATTTTCTAAAATGATGTCGTACACTTTCTGGGATTGCTGATCAGTCAGTTCAAGCCGGTCTTTCATACCGGCAGCTATTTTTTCTGCACGTTGTTCGGGAGTGGCACTGGGATTTTGATGCAGGTCTTGCTGAGCATGAACAACGAGTACTGAGAAAAGTATTAGTACCAGAACAGGAATTCTTAAAATGATTTTTTTCATAATTTTTATGTTTTAGATTCTGTGATTATTGACTTCCTGTCATATCAAAGGTTTAAAGAATATTTGGCCTTCCTGGCCAACTTCAACAAATATTCACAAAAGAAAAAAGCCTCTGCAAAACTTACAGAAGCTTAAATTCTTACTGGATTGGAAAGAATTACCCTAACTGCACTCTCTTAAATGCTGTTACAGTCAAACCTTTTTCAATACTCTCAAGATATTGGCGAACAGTCTTTTTGTCTTCCTTAATATAGGCTTGATTGAGCAGGGTTGATTCCTGATAAAATTTATTAAGTTTTCCTAAAGCAATCTTTTCGATCATATGCTCAGGTTTACCATCAGCTCTTGCCTGTTCTTTTCCAATTTCAATTTCACGTTCAAGTGTTTTCGGATCAACATCATTTTTATCAATTGCTACCGGATTCATTGCTGCAATCTGCATTGCGATATTCTTACCGGCATCTTCGGTATTTAAGGCATTACTTAATCCGAGCATGGATACTACTTTATTACCCGGATGAATGTAAGCAATAACTCTTGGTGCTTCAATCGTTTCATAGCAGGTGATGTCAATCTTCTCTCCAATTTTACCAACAAGATCAATAAGCTTTTCACCTAAAGTTGCTCCTTCCATTGGAAGGGCTTTCAGTGCATCAATAGAAACAGGACTATTCTGCACAGCCAGATTCAGTGCATCTTCAGCAAACTTTATAAAATCAGCACTTTTAGCTACAAAATCAGTTTCACTGCTTAAAGCCAGCATCCAGCCTTTGGTATGTTCATTATTGGTTTTTGCCGTTGCATAACCTTCTTTTGCCTCGCGGTCTGCTCGGTTTGCAGCTACTTTCTGACCTTTCTTTCGAAGTTCGTCAATCGCCTTTTCAAAATTACCACCGGTTTCAATAAGCGCTTTTTTGCAATCCATCATTCCTGCCCCGGTGATCTGACGGAGTTTATTTACATCGGATGCGGAAATAGTTACTGTTGTTGACATAATAAATAAAATGAATAGTTATTAATTAAAAATGGTATGATTTAAAAAATCCCTCCCGATGTCGGAAGGGATTCAGATTCAGGATTGTTTTTTTCTGCTCCCACCCGCAGAAGGTTTCCTTGGACGACTAGATTTTTTTGAAGTTCCGGATAACTCAGATGCTGGTTCAGTTTCGTCATCATTTGATTCATCTCTGTGGTGGGATGCAAGTACTGCATCTTCAGATTCTTCATCCATGGCTATTTCTTTTTCGCGTTCCATCTCCTTATCAACTTTTCTTTCAGCCATTCCTTCTTCAATTGCCTTTACAATAGCATTCATAATAAGTTCAATGGACTGGCTTGCATCATCATTGGCCGGAATCGGGAAGTCAATCTGGGTCGGATCAGAGTTGGTATCACAAATGGCAATGGTTGGGATGTTCAGTTTTGCGGCTTCTGCTACTGAAATATGTTCTTTAACCACATCTACAATAAATAAGGCAGAAGGCAAACGAACTAAATCGGCAATGCTGGAGAGAAATCTTTCCATTTTAACTTTCTGCCTGGACACCTGTAGTTTTTCTCTTTTTGACATATTGTCAAATGCTGCATCAGCCATTAGTTTTTCATAGCCCTGCATTTTCTTAACAGATTTACGCTGAGTAGCGAAGTTGGTCAGAAAACCACCTGGCCAGCGTTCTGTGATATAGGGCATATCAACGGATTTGGCAGCTTTTGCAATGATATCTTTTGCTTGCTTTTTGGTAGCCACGAACAGAATCTTTTTGCCTGATTTTGCGATTTGTTTAACCGCTGCTGCAGCTTCTTCCAGTTTTGCCTGAGTTTTATTAACATCTATCAAATGAATGCCATTGCGCTCCATTAATATGTAAGGAGCCATTTTTGGATTCCATTTTCTTTTCAGGTGGCCAAAATGTACACCTGCTTTAATCATCTCGTCCTGTACAGTATTGTTCATTTGTGTTGATTTCCGGATTAATAAATTAACGTTTGCTAAACTGGAATCTCTTACGGGCTTTTTTCTGTCCCGGCTTTTTTCGTTCTACCATTCTTGAATCACGGGTCAACAGACCATTGCTTCTGAGTATGGGTTTAAGTTCTTCATTGGTCTTAACCAGTGCACGTGCAATGGCTAACCGAATGGCTTCTGCCTGGCCGGTAATTCCGCCTCCTTCGACATTAGCTTTAACATCAAAAGCATCTTTTTGTCCAGCAATTTCAAAAGACTGGTTGATTTTGTATTGAAGTGGCAGTGAAGAGAAGTAATCTTTGTAGTCGCGGTTGTTTACCTTAATTTCACCGCTGCCTGCTGTCATGTAAATTCGTGCAATGGCGGTTTTTCGTCTTCCAATGGTATGAGTTACGTCCATGAATTCCTAGTTTGAGAGGTTTATTTTTTTTGGTTGTTGAGCCTGATGCGGGTGTTCAGTTCCGGTATAAATAAAGAGATTTCGTTTTAACTTATTTCCAAGTTTTGTTTTCGGCAACATGCGGTGGATAGCATATTCAAGAATTAATGTCGGATCTGTTTGAATTAATTTTTCGGGTGTAGAGGTTCGCTGACCGCCAGGGTAACCTGTATGGCGAACATATTCCTTCTCAGTAAGTTTGTTTCCAGTAAAGCGAACTTTTTCGGCATTGATGATAATGACATTGTCACCACAGTCAACATGAGGTGTAAAGGAAGGTTTTGTTTTTCCGCGCAAAATTTTTGCTATTTCTGATGCAAAACGACCTACTGTTTGGTTTTCAGCATCAACCAAAACCCACTGTTTATCAATAGTGTTTTTGTTGGCTGAGACGGTTTTATAGCTTAACGTATTCACAGTATTGCTTTTTATTTAGGGGTCGCAAATGTAATGTTTTAAAACGTATCAACAAGCTTACTTTCTACTTTTGTTTAATTGCAGGTATTGTTGAAAAGCTTCGGACTAGTAGAAATACAGGAAGAAATGAAAATGTAAATTAGCCATATGAGTGAAAAGCTATTGGAAGTAAGGCAGTTATGCATAAGTTTTCAATCAGCTAAAGGGCTGGTCCCAATAACTACCAATCTCTCGTTTTCAATTAATAAGGGTGAAATAGTAGGTCTTGCCGGTGAATCAGGTGCAGGAAAATCAGTTACGGCCCTCGCTCTGCTCAGATTACTCCCTTTTAAGGCATTGACCTCAGGTGAAATTTTTTTTGGTAACCTGGCAATTCATCAATCAGATGAGAAATTAATGCAGCAAATAAGAGGTAAAAGGATCTCCCTCATACTTCAGGAATCGTTGAATGTACTTAATCCGGTGTTTACATGCGGTGAACAGCTTCTGGAAATTGTAATGCAACATCAAAAAGTAAAACGAAAAGAAGCTTACAACCGCTCTATTGAACTGTTAAATAAAACAGGTTTGCAGCCTGCTGAGCATGTATTTAAGTCCTACCCTCATCAGCTTTCCGGAGGTCAGCGACAAAGAGTTTTAATTGCAATTGCAATTTGCGGGTATCCCGAACTCCTGATTGCCGATGAGCCAACCAGTGCATTAGACAGTTCAGTTCAACGATCCATTATACAGTTGCTGCAAATGCTGTGTGCAGAACGTAAAATGGCAATGATTCTGATATCTCATAACCTTCATTTATTGTCATGCATTGCTGACCGGCTGGTGATTATGCACAAAGGGAAAATGGTTGAATCCGGGAATGTAAAGGAATTGCTTACTCACCCGGGTCATAGCTATACTAAAAAATTATTAGCGTGTAATCCTCCGTTAACTATCCGATTAAGAAGACTAAATGAAGGCGAAGAAGTGAGCTCAGGAACTGCAAAGGATCACTATTTTAAGCTAGGTGAACTAGAGGCTAGAACTGAGAAGATTTACCAAACTCAACCTTTTCTTCAAGTCAGATCAGTTTCAAAAAACTATGCTGTACGGAGCAGGTTTGGGCAACAGAAGAGACTAAGCGAGGCTGTTAGAAATGTTTCATTTGAAATGTATCCCGGAGAAACACTGGGCATCATCGGAGAATCAGGCTCGGGCAAAAGCACCCTGGCACAAATAGTTGCTGGTCTGATAAAACCCGATTCGGGGGAGGTACTTCTAAACGGGAATAATTTACACAAGCTGACAAGAAAAGAAGATAAGGGAATAAGGCAACGAATTCAAATAATTTTCCAGGATTCCTACTCTTCACTGAATCCCTATACAACGGTTGGATATTTGCTAATGGAGCCAATGAAAGTCCATAAGCTTTATAAAAACCATAAATATCAAAAGGAAAAAGCTGTAGCATTACTTGAACAGGTTGGACTGACTGCCGATTACCTGGTGCGTTTCCCGCATGAACTTAGCGGAGGGCAGCAACAACGGATTGCCATTGCACGTGCACTTACCGTTAATCCTGAGTTTATTATTTGTGATGAAATTGTTTCCTTTCAGGATGTTTGTCTACAGTCACAGATTCTTAACCTGATCAATCAACTGAAGAATAGTTACGGTTTTTCCTGTCTGTTTATTTCACATGATCTTTCAGTTATTCGTTTTATGAGTGACCGTGTAGGAGTTATTCATCAAGGTGAAATAATTGAAACCGCATTGTCTGACCGCTTTTTTAAATATCCTGAAACTGAGATTGCCAGGTCAATGCTTAGTTCTGCGGAGTATTTTATGAATTAATCAAGTGTCTTTTCCTGACACAATTCAATTAATACTCCACCTGTTGATTTTGGATGGATAAAGCAAACCAGTTTATTGTCAGCGCCATCTTTAGGTTCATCATTTAATAATCTGAAGCCTTCATTGCTAAGCTTTCTCATTTCTGCTTTGATATCATCAACATCAAAAGCAACATGATGAATTCCTTCTCCTCTTGATTCAATAAATTTTGCAATGGGGCTGTCAGGCCGGGTTGCCTGCAACAACTCAATTTTATTAGTACCGGTTTTAAAAAATGCAGTAATGACCCCTTCACTCTCTACCTGTTCTGTTTTATAGCAAGGCTGACCAAGAAGTAATTCATATTTTGAAATAGCTTCTGTGAGGTTTTTGACAGCAATCCCCAGGTGTTCAATTTTGTTCATCATCAGTCTGATTGTTCTCTTGCGGCTTGTAAATATACCGGATTACAGGTTGGTGAGATTCAGGAAGAATTGAATTATTTGTTTCTTCCGGATTGTTGAGATCCTCCTCTTCATTTTCCCAGTCATATTGCTGCCTTTGTAATCCAACTCTCCGGTAATAGAAGGCTATAAGAGTGCCAGCCATTAATCCGGAAAGATGTGCCTCCCAACTCATTTTAACCATAAAAGGTAAAATACCCCAAATCAGGCCTCCATATAAGAAAACCACAACCAGTGAAACAGCCATTAGTCCGGTATGTCTTCTCAGTATACCGCTGATAAACAAAAAAGCAGTAAGTCCATAAACAATACCGCTGGCACCAATATGAAAAGCATCCCTGCCACTCAACCACAGCCAGAATCCACTCAGCATATAGATCCAGATGAAGCTACGCAACCAAAGTTCATGATAGAAATAAATAAGCAATGCTCCAAGTATAAACAGCGGAATGCTATTGGAAATCAGATGTTCCCAGTCTTCATGAATCAAAGGTGAAGTAAGAATACCTTTTAAACCTGAAGCAATTCTTGGGTAAACTCCCCAGGATACAAAGGAAAGGTTAGTATAGACTTCAATAATCTTAATAATCCAGAGCAAAGTGATGAAAAGCAGAGGAAACAAAATACTTGCAATAATTTTATGTTTTTCAGAAGTCATTAATCGGATTAAACACGAAATTAGCCAATCGGTTTAATCTGTCATGTAACTTTGGTGGCTGAAATCTGACGAAAGAATTTTACTTTTGCTCAAATGACTATGATAAATAAGAGATTACTCTACTTGTTTTTTCTACTTTTAGTTCTGACGGGCTGCGATGTCATTGATGGCCCAACACGACAGGAGGCAAATAACCAGAATCCGCTGCCTCAGGATTCGGTTGTCAAGAAGGTCTTTCTTGAGGATTATACAGGTCATACTTGCGGAAATTGTCCTGCAGCAGCCAGGTTAATTTATAATACCATTAAGCCGATGTACGGAGATAGGGTGGTTTCCCTGGGAGTTCATGCTGGTTATTTTGCTGAAACCTGTCCGCCACATACATATCCAAGTAATTCGGCCTGGCCTGCTTATTCTACAGATTTTAATACTCCGGCAGGCACCCGGTGGTTTGATGATTACAATATTCAGTTCAGTCCTAATGGAATGGTTAACCGGGTTAAAGTGGGCGGTAATTTTGCTGTTGCTACACCACAATGGACTGTACGGGTAGCTGCTCTTCTGCAACTGCCGCCTGAAATGGGAATTCAAATTACAGCTGATTATGATGCTTCAGATCGCTTAGTATCAACAACAGCAGTTGTAAAAACAATAAAGGACATTAATGCAACTTGTAATTTGGTCCTTTGCATTGCCGAAGATAATGTGAAAGACTGGCAACTGGATTATGACATCAATCCGTCAGTTCCTCCAAATTATAAAAATAATCCTGATTACATTCATCGGTTTGTATTAAGGGCAGCGGTGAATGGTACAGAAGGATTCGGTGAGCAAATTATTGCCGGTAATGCTTCAACAGGAACAGTTGTTTCAAAATCATACAGTTATACACTGCCTGTCTCATGGAATGCAGATGAATGCTACATAATTGCATTTGTTTATGATGCAACGACTAAGGAAGTCTTGCAGGTAGAAGAAATCCGCTTGAAGTGATTCGAATTACACTGCTGTTTCTACTATTGACCTTTTACGGGAATGCTCAGCGATTTGACTCAGGAATTCAGATTGGGGCAATTGCCAGTCAGCTATCAGGTGACCAGGCAGCAGGCTATGATAAACCTGGCTTTGAAGTTGGAGGGATGGTGTCAACCCAACTTAATGATAAATCTAATTTAGGCTTTCAGCTGATGTATATCCAAAAAGGAAGCCGTAAAGCACAGCACCCTGAAATCGGAGATTATACATTTTACCGTTCACGTTTAAATTATGTCCAGGTGCCTTTATTCTTTCAATACCAATTCTCGAATAAAATTTCATTTGAGGCTGCTACCGGACTGGCAATGTTGCTGGGTAGTGAAGAAGAAGATCAGTACGGAAAAATTGAAGACCGCAAAGCTTTTTCAAGACTTGAGTGGATAGCAACTATCAGTATGAATTATTTACTGTTTGAAAATTTCCAGCTTATTCTGGGAGCTGAGAATTCTGTATTACCCGTACGCAGATATGACGGAACTGAACTTTACCGTCTTGACAAGGATCAGTATAATTCATTGCTGCGCTTTGCAGCAAGGTTCAAAATTAAACCAACGCAAGAATAATCGGGAAATAGATCACTCAGACTCCTTTTTTTATAAAGGCATCCCATCCCAATGCTTTTAAATCAATTTCCTGTTTTTGCTGGTCAAGCATCTTGTATCCCTTACTGGATTCAGTTATTGATCCAATAATGTGAACATCCTTCAGTGTTTTTATCTTTTCCTTATCATCAGGATGAACTGTGAATAGCAATTCGTAGTCTTCTCCGCCATTCAGAGCACAGGTGACAGGATTAATATTAAATTCTTCAGCAAGTTCAGCAGTCTTCATGTCAATTGGAATTCTGTTCTCCAGGATTTGGCAGCCAGTTCTGCTTTGCGTACACAGATGAAGCAATTCACTTGCAAGCCCGTCACTGATGTCAATCATTGAAGTAGGCCTAATGCCTGTTTGTTTCAACAGTTCAATAATGTCTTTACGAGCTTCAGGTTTAAGCTGCCGTTCTAATAAGTAATCATAGCCGGTAATATCTGGTTGAATTTCAGGATTTTCAAGAAATATTCTTTTTTCTCTGGTTAATAACTGTAATCCCAGATAGGCAGCTCCCAGATCACCTGTTACACAAATAAGATCTTGTAATTTAGCTTGATTACGGTAAACGATATCTTCACTTGCAGCCTGTCCGATGGCTGTAATTGAAAGAACCAGCCCGGATGCAGATGAATTTGTATCACCGCCAGCCAGGTCAACTTTATATTGAGAACAAGCCAGGTTAATCCCTGAATAAATTTCTTCAATCGCTTCTAATGAAAAACGGTTAGACACAGCAATGGACACCAGGACCTGTTGAGGGATAGCATTCATAGCATAGATATCCGACAAGTTAACGACAATTGCCTTATATCCCAGGTGCTTTAAGGGAGTAAATGACAGGTCAAAGTGCACATTTTCTAATAACATATCAGTGGTAATGACGGTCATCTGGCTCTTGTTGTCTATCACAGCAGCATCGTCTCCAATTCCTTTTATAGTTGAACGGTTATGAACTTTTACACTTTTGGCAATCAGGTTAATTAATCCAAACTCACCCAGTGAACTCAGTTCTGTGCGGTTATTCTGTTTTGTCATAATCTATGGCGAAAGTAGCAAAGCAGATCTGATAATTCCTTGAACAGCAACAAAGACCAAAATATCTGTAACTGCCCTTTTGACTGTTTAAGTTAATGAATTATCTTTGCGATGAATTTATAATAATGAGCAGTGAGATAAACAGCTGTTCATCCGGGATGGTTGATGTTAAAGTGAAAAATTTCAGATTGACAAGTTAGATCAGCCATAATTTTTTTATCTGAATTTAAATATTAGAACAATTCTAAATAGTAAAAAATGAGTGAAGACCAGAAAATACTTGACAGTGTTACGCAAAGTGAGTATAAATGGGGTTTCGAATCAAAGATTGAGGTTGAAACAGCACCTAAGGGGCTGAATGAAGATATCATTCGTTTTATTTCACAAAAGAAAAACGAACCGGAATGGATGCTTGAATTCAGACTGAAAAGTTACCGTTCATGGCTAAAAATGACTGAACCCGACTGGGCACATATTCAATATCCAACGATTAATTTTCAGGATATTATCTATTATGCAGCTCCAAAACAGCAGCCGCAGCTGAAGAGCCTGGATGAACTGGATCCTGAAATAAAGAAGACTTTTGATAAACTGGGAATTTCATTAGAAGAACAAAAGCGGCTTTCCAATGTTGCCGTTGATGCCGTTATAGACTCGGTGTCTGTGAAAACAACATTCCAGTCAAAGCTGGCTGAGTTGGGTATAATATTCTGCTCTTTTAGCGAAGCTGTTCAGATGCATCCGGAGCTTGTAAAAAAATACCTGGGAAGTGTTGTGCCTCCAACAGATAATTTTTTTGCAGCACTGAATAGTGCTGTATTCACCGATGGCTCATTTTGCTATATACCCAAAGGCGTACGTTGCCCGATGGAACTGAGTACTTACTTCCGGATCAACACAGCCGGAACAGGTCAGTTTGAAAGAACATTAATAATAGCCGATGAAGGAGGGTATGCAAGTTATCTTGAAGGGTGCACTGCCCCTAAGAGAGATGAGAATCAGTTGCATGCAGCAGTGGTTGAAATTTATGCCCATAAAGATGCAGAGGTAAAATATTCAACCGTTCAGAACTGGTTCCCGGGAGATAAAGAAGGTAAGGGAGGAGTTTTCAATTTTGTGACTAAGAGAGGTATGGCACTTGAAAATGCAAAAATCAGCTGGACACAGGTTGAAACCGGAAGTGCTATCACCTGGAAATATCCAAGCGTAATTTTGAAAGGTGATAACAGTGTAGGTGAGTTCTATTCTGTTGCTGTTACCAATAACTGGCAGCAAGCTGATACCGGTACAAAAATGGTTCACCTGGGTAAGAATACTCGGAGCACAATTGTTAGCAAAGGAATTAGTGCAGGCAGAAGTAATAACAGCTACCGCGGTTTGGTACGAGTTAACCGAAAGGCTGAGAATGCCAGAAATTTTTCGCAATGCGATTCATTGCTTATAGGCGATAAATGTGGTGCACATACATTCCCTTACCTAGAAATAGCTAATCCAACTGCACAAGTTGAACATGAAGCAACAACAAGCAAAGTTGGCGAAGATCAGATCTTCTATTGCAATCAACGGGGTCTTTCAACCGAAGATGCCGTTAATCTTATTGTAAACGGCTTCTGTAAACGGGTTTTAAACGAACTGCCAATGGAGTTTGCGGTTGAAGCCCAGAAGCTGTTAGCTGTTTCACTTGAAGGAAGTGTCGGATAGAATAATTTAGAATCCTGAATTAAATTTTATAACTTTACAAATATGATGTTAGAAATAAGAAATCTGCATGCTTTAATTGAAGGGCGTGAGATTCTGAAAGGACTTGGGCTTACAGTTAAACCAGGAGAAGTGCATGCCATTATGGGGCCTAATGGCTCTGGGAAAAGCACACTTGCCTCAGTTATTGCTGGTCGTGAAAATTATGAAGTAACAGAGGGTGAAATTCTTTTTAATAATGAAAATCTTCTCGAACTTGCTCCTGAAGAAAGAGCACAGAAAGGAATTTTTCTGGCTTTTCAGTATCCGGTTGAAATTCCCGGTATCAGCAATGCTACTTTCCTTAAAGAGGCAGTGAATTCCATTCGCAAAGCAAAAGGAGAAAAGCCAATGGATTCAAAACACTTCCTTCAGTTGATGCAGGAAAAAATGAAGTTGGTGAATATTGACAAGACAATGACCCAGCGTAGTGTGAATGAGGGATTCAGTGGGGGTGAGAAAAAGCGGAATGAAATATTTCAGATGGCTATGCTGGATCCCAGGTTATGTATTCTGGATGAAACCGACTCCGGTCTTGATATTGATGCATTGCGTATAGTAGCTAATGGCGTTAATGCAATGAGAAGTAAAGACAGATCATTTCTGGTGGTAACTCATTACCAACGATTGCTTGACTATATTGTACCTGACTTTGTACATGTCTTATATGAAGGGAAAATTGTAAAAAGCGGAACTAAAGAGCTTGCCCTTGAACTTGAAGAGAAAGGCTATGATTGGATTAAATCACACGAAACGGTTAGTCAGTAAGTTATGGAAGTATCTCCCGAAATATTTGTAGAACAATTTAAAAAAGCAGGGAATCCGTTAGGAAAAATCCAGCAGGAAGCAATTGAATCATTTAAAAAAGCAGGTATTCCGCATGTTAAGCTGGAAGAGTTCCGACACACCAATATTGTACCTGCATTTGCAAAGAATTTTTCATTCGAACAAAAGGAACATACTTATTCAGCTGAGAGCCTGATTAAAAAACTTCCGGTTAGCAGCATTGAGAATACAGTTATCATTGAAAACGGAGAACTTAGCAAAGTCCTACCAACAGCCAGCGGAATTGAAGTTGTTTCACTCAATAAAAATACAAGCCATCAGCAGTTTGAAAAACATTTTTCAAAATATGCTGACCTGAAGAGTGATTCATTAGCTGCATTAAATACGGCCATGGCCAAATCCTGCATTCTGGTCGGTATTGCAGCAAATCAGCAGGTTGAAAAACCCTTGAATATTGTTTTAATCTCTTCTGCAACGGATCAGGCTTCCTTTATACCGGTTAGATTACTGTTTCTGGCAGATAAAAACTCATCAACCCTGGTTCATCTTTTCCAGATTTCAGCTTCTGAAAATGGTGAAACACTAACCAGCATCGTTACAGAAGCCTTCACCGATGAAAATGCCCGGCTTGAGGTAGAATACATTCAGCAGGAGAATAATAAATCCAATACACTGAGTAACACTTATGTTGAATCAGCAGCCAATTCATTTTTCAAAATTCACACCATTACTCTTGGAGGAGTTCTGGTGCGGAATAAGCTGCGAATTCGATTGAACGGGCAGGGAAGTGAAGCTTATTTTAACGGTCTTTATTTACCGGATGATAGAATGCATGTTGATAATTATACCAATGTTATCCATGCAGTTCCCAATTGCACCAGTAACCAGACTTACCGGGGAGTGATTTCAGACGAAGCACATGGCGTATTTTGCGGAAGAATTGTTGTTGAACAGGATGCTCAGAAAACTCAGGCATATCAGTCAAATAAAAATATTCTTGTTGGGAACCATGCGATGGTTAATTCTAAGCCCCAGCTTGAAATTTATGCTGATGATGTGAAGTGTACCCATGGTGCAACAACGGGCCGGTTAGACAGTAATGCCCTGTTTTATCTTCGGGCCAGGGGTATTAATGAGCAACGTGCCCGTGCCTTATTAATAACTGCTTTTGCTTCGGATGTTCTTCAGCAAACAACAGATCCTGCGCTGCATCAGTTCCTGATTGAACAGATTACGCTCAAGCTTTCGGTTAATAATCTATGCAAATGACTGCTGAAACGATCCGGAGTTTAACAAATGAGGAAATCAGTCTGATTCGAAAAGAATTTCCGGTACTTCAGCAGAAGATATACGGTAAACCGTTAGTTTATTTCGATAACGCAGCAACAGCTCAAAAGCCTGATGCAGTCATTAAATCACTGACAGAATTTTATTCTGAATATAATTCCAATATTCATCGGGGAGTTCATTTTCTTAGCCAGAAAGCATCGGATGCATATGAACAGGTTCGTGAGAAAGTACGCAACTTTATTCATGCTGAAAGTGAATCAGAAGTAGTTTTTACTAGAGGGACAACAGAAAGTATAAATCTGGTTGCCCAGTCATTCGGAAAGGCATTTGTAACAGAAGGGGATGAAGTAATAATTTCAGCCATGGAACATCATAGCAATATTGTTCCCTGGCAAATGATGTGTGAAGAACGAAAGGCGGTTTTGCGGGTAATTCCGATAAATGAAAAGGGCGAGTTACTGACTGATGAACTGGAGAAGACCTTGAATTCAAAAACAAAAATTATTTCAGTAGTTCATATCTCAAATTCACTAGGAACGGTAAATCCGGTTAAGAAGCTGATAGCGCAGGCTCATCGCAGGGAAGTTCCTGTCCTGATTGATGCTGCACAATCCATAGCTCATGAGCAGATTGATGTTAACGACCTTGATTGTGATTTCATGGCTTTCAGCAGTCATAAAATGCTGGGACCTACCGGTGTTGGTGTATTATATGCAAAGAGAAAATGGCTTGAAGCACTTCCACCTTACCAGGGTGGAGGGGATATGATTTCAGGAGTTTCTTTTGAGAAGACAACCTATAATGAAATTCCGTTCCGGTTTGAAGCAGGCACTCAGAATATTGCAGATGTTATTGCATTTGGTACATCCATTGACTACCTGCAGTCACTTGACAGAAAAAGGCTGTTGTTCTATGAGCATCAGTTGCTCAGCTATGCCACTGAAAGAATTAAGGAGGTTGAAGGGATTCGAATAATCGGAACAGCTTCAGAAAAATCCGGAATTTTATCTTTTTTGATCAAAGGTGGTAATGCAATGGATATCGGAATGTATCTGGATACCCAGGGAATTGCAGTTAGGACGGGTCATCACTGCACCCAGCCGGTAATGAATTTCTTTAAGATTCCGGGAACAATCCGGGCATCATTTCTGTTTTATAATACGATCTCTGAGATTGACATCTTTATTGAAGCTTTAAAAAAAGCTGCGCGGTTATTTCATAAAAAGTAATTGATGAAATCATTAGCTGAAACGGAACAGGAAATTATTGATGATTTTACATTCTTTGAGAACTGGGAGGATAAGTATAATTATATAATTGAAATCGGCCAGCAACTACCTTCGCTCAATGACAAGTATAAGATTGATGAACTCAGGATACAAGGTTGTCAGAGCAGTGTTTGGCTTCATTGCTCAGAAAAGGATGGCCGAATCTATTTTGAGGCTGACAGTGACTCGGTTTTTGTTAAAGGAGAAATTGCCCTGCTGATTAAAGTTATGAGTGGAAAATTACCTGACGAGATCGTAAATGCAAAGCTTGGTTTTATTGATACCATCGGTCTTCGTCAGCAATTGTCAATGACCCGGGCTAACGGGCTGGCTAGTATGATTAGACGAATGAAGCAGTTTGCAGCAGGTGCCTGAGACATTATATTTTTTCTTCTTTTAGTAACCGGTAAATTGTAGATTTCCCGATACCCAGTTTCTGAGCGGTTAACACAACATTATTATCATATTTCTTTAAATAATGCCGGATGATTTGTGTGTTGTATTCTTCCAGTGTCATTTCTTCTAAAAGCAGCCTGTTCAGCAGGTTTGAGTTTCCAAAAGTTATATCAGCAGTAGTTATTTCACCACTGCTCATAACCGCTGCCAGTTCAATCACAGATTTCAACTCTCTGATATTTCCCGGAAAAGGATAAGTCAGAAGTTTTTTCTGAGCTTCACAATTGATGGATTTAACCGGTAGTTTGTTTTCATTACAGAACAGCTTAATAAAATGATGAGCGAGCAGCAGTACATCATTACCACGCTCACGGAGAGGAGGAAGCTTAATCTGCAAACCAAGAAGCCGGTAATATAAGTCATCACGAAATACACCTTTTTTTACTTCTTCTGTTAGATCCCGATGTGTTGCTGTAATGATCCGGCAGTTAAACTTTACAGGGTTGTTGCTTCCAATTCTTACAACTTCTCTTTCCTGGAGAGCACGTAATAATTTAACCTGAAGGGTTAAAGGCATTTCAGCAATCTCATCAAGAAATAAAGTTCCTCCATGAGCTTCTTCAAACTTACCGGCTCGTTGGGTTAAAGCACCGGTAAAGGCTCCTTTCTCATGTCCGAATAGTTCACTCTCTGCCAGCTCTGAAGGAATAGCACCCATATTAACGGCTACAAATTTTCCTTTACTGAATTTTGAATTATGGTGAATAGCTTTTGCAACTTCCTCTTTTCCAGTACCGGTTTCACCGGTAATCATTACATGAATATTCGTATTTGCTGCTTTATCAATAAGATTAAAAACTGCGGTAAATGGTTCACTGCTTCCAATTAGGGTTTTTCTGAAATCATATTTTTTCTTAACTTCATTCTCAAGATATTCAATACGCTGATGTAAGGTCAGTTTAGTTTGTAATCGGTTAAAGGTACTCAGCAGCCGCTCTCGCATATCTTTTGATTTAACCAGGTAATCGTAAGCTCCGTTTTTCAGAAGCTCAACGGCAGTATCAATTTTATCCTGTTCTGAAATAATGACTGCTTCGGTTTGAGGGCTCAGGTCTTTTATTTTCTTCAGAAGTACAGCTCCGTCTGTATCCGGCAGCCGGAAGTCGAGTGTAATTGCATCGGGTTTCTGATTCATAGCATTCAATACTTCTTTTCCTGTTTCAAATGAAGTGACTTCGAATGAAGCATTCAGTGAAAGGGTATATGTAATGAACTCTCTGAACCAGGGATCATCTTCAACAACAAAAACTTTCATTTCTTTTATGATTGAGTAAAACCGATAAATTCTTTATCCATGCTGGTTTTGATTTCACGGAAATGATTTTGCAGCTCTTTGATTTTCTTTTTTATTTTATTCCAGTCGATTTCGTTTGGAGAGGTAGCATGTTCTTCGATCCATTTTAGCCGGTCTGCCATATAATCAATAGAAAGTTGTCGGCAGGAAGGGGCTAACCGGTGAGCCGTTGCTACAAGCAGTTCAAGTTGTTTTTCAGAGACCGCTTTCTCGAGCTTTCCAATCATGCTTTCAGCACTAAAAAGAAAAATCTTCATCATCCGGTGAACAAAATCTGAATTTCCGCGTGAGGTCAATTCGAGTTCACGGGTATCATATAGCTTTTCAGAAACGGTAGAATCAATAATTTTATCGCTCAGAAGGGAAAGAATACATTTTGTCAGCTCTGCCTCAGAAAACGGTTTAACAAGAACTTGTTTAAATCCGGAAGATGTAAGGTTTTCACTGTCTGTAATAACCGGGTTGGCAGTTGTAGCAATCAGAGGCATATCAGCATCCAGTTCTTCATGAATCTTTTTTGCAGTTACAGGACCTGAAAGCCCGGGCATCTGTAAATCCAGGATAACAACATCTACTTCACCGGGATGCTGCCTGAGGTATTCGATAATTGCATAGCCTGAACCGGCAGTTTCAACTTCTGCACCTGCCTGCTCAAGAACCTCTTTCTGAAGCAATCTGTTTATGAATACATCATCAGCAAGCAATACTTTAATACCATTAAGGGTTTGTGTTTTTAATTTGATTTCTTTTTGCTTATCTTTTTCAGTAACCTTTAATGGCTGTGAAACGGTATATGGAATGCAAACAGTAATTTCTGTTCCCATTTTTTCAATACTTTTCACTTTAATGCTTCCGGCATGTAAAGTCACCAGTTTATGGGTAATACTTAAACCAAGACCCGAACCTCCGAATCTTCTTGAGATGGTTTCATCGGCCTGATTGAACTCAGAGAACAAATTATTAAGCTGTTCCTCAGCCATTCCAATACCTGTATCCCGTATAATAAATTTCAAGTTGGTTTGCAATTCTGTTTCTTTCTCCGGCAAGCATTCAAGGGTAACCGAACCCTTCTGTGTAAACTTAACCGCGTTGCCAATCAGGTTAAGAAGTATCTGGCGAAGTTTGAAAGGGTCGCCTCCAACAGTAAGATTCTGAATGGCAGAAGTGCCACAGCTCAGAATAACGTCCTTTTCATTTGCTTTTAGCCGTAGTAGGTCACAGACATCCTCAGCTACAGCAGCCGGTGAGAATGGCGTTTTTTCTAGCTTAAGTTTACCGGAATCAAGCCGTGAGAGTTCAAGAATGTCATTGACAATTTTGAGCAAATGATCGGCAGAATCATTGATGAAATCCAGATATTGTGACTGCTGCTTATTTAAAGGAGATTTTGAAAGCAAGTTGCTGTAACCTGAGATTGCTGTGAGCGGAGTCCTGATTTCATGACTCATGGTGCTCAGAAACTGCTGCCGTGCATGTGCCATATCTTCTGCTTTCTTTTTAGCAGCATCGAGATCTTCCCGGTAAAGATCGGCTTTAATGGTATCGCGAATAAGGAGAAGAGTCAGCAACAGAATGAGTACTGAACCTGAAATAAGAATCCATTGAATTGATGATGAAGAATGGAAAACAAAACTCCGGGCTGTATTAATCCGCTTTTCATTTTGTTGTTGTCTTAATTCTTCAAGGTCTTTGGTCAGATTGTTGATTTTGGCTGAAACTTTCTTGTCATCTTCCAGTAGCTGCAATTCCTGCCTGTTTAAATTTTGCAACCTGAGGTATTGTTTATTGAGGGTTTCGGTAATATGCTTATTGGTCTCAACATGTTTAATTAATTCTGCTTGTTTTTTTTCGCGGTCAAGTTCTGCTTTCTCAATTAATGTCCTCAGTTCATTCTGTTTCTTTTTATCACTTGTAAAGAGCCGGTTAAAAAAACTTCTCTTCTGTTCGTTGGTTCTGAACAGGATGTCCATATTTTGTTCTGAAAGGGAATCCGGAATATAAATTGAATCCGTTCCTGTTACTTCAAGAATACGGGTTAATGCAGTATCGGTGATCCTTTGGTGTGTAATATCAAGGAGTTTGTCATAATGATTTAGTTTTAGATGAAGTAGTTCAGCCAGGGTATCGGTTATTTGCCGGAGTTCCGGATTTGAATGGGTGCTGCTGCGGATAAAGGCAACCCTCTTTCCGATTTTCTCTTTAAAATCATCATACAAATTTGAATGAACGGTATCCTGAGAAAGTGCAAAAGCACGTACACTGCTTTCTGCCAGATTAATATCATCATTCAGGTTCCGGATCTGGACAAGTAATTCATCCGGACGGGTTGCCTCATCAACTTTTGCCAACAGGGTATTGTTGTTCTTGATAAACAAGAAATAAGCAACACCTAATAAGGAAATGGAACCAGTTAATATCGCAATTATCTTTACGTATGTATAACGATTCATGTCAGTATATTTTCATGGTTAACGATAGAGATGGTTCAAAATTGGGAATCATTTCCCAAAATTGGAAAAATCATTCAATTGTCAATTAGTACAAGCTGCTTCTTTTTCAAAACAATCACATTCTATAAAATACTCATTTACAGTGAGCTATATCAGTTACGAACAGGCTGTAAGGCGTAATTACCAGCGTTGAATGGTTTTGTGGCATGCGATTGTTATAACCCTAATTAAACTAAAAACAAATCACAATGAAAAAGAGCCTTTTAATCATCACTGCAGTTACCGGATTATTTTTAACTGCCTGCAATCAGAAAGAAAAACAGGAAATAGCTAAGCTTACTTCCGAGCGTGATTCAATCTCGGCATTAGCGTTCCAAAAGGATCAGACAATCAATGATTTTCTCTCCTCTATTTCAGACATTCAGCAAAACCTGGCACAGATTACCGAAAAAGAAAACACCATTTCAATGAGTGCTTCATCACATCCGGAAATGGTTCGTACCTCAAGGGAAGTCATTCAGAACCAGATCAGCGACATCCGCAACCTGATGGATGAGAGTAAAAAGAAAATCAGCGATTTATCTGCAAAACTGAAGAGTTCGAATATCAGGATGGCAAAGTTTGAAAAAATGGTTGCATCGTTGAATGAACAGCTCTTGCAGAAAGATCAGCAGATTACATTGTTGAATGAGCAAGTAAGTTCACTTACTGCTTCCGTTTCAACGCTTGAAACTTCGCTGAAAGATGCTACTGATCAGAATGCAGCCAAAGCACAGATTATCCAGGATCAGACAACACGTTTAAATACCGCCTATGTTGCTGTGGGCAAATACGATGAATTGAAAAACAAAAAAGTGATAACAAAAACGGGTGGATTACTTGGAATTGGCCGCTCAACCCGGATAGTTCCCGGTACTCAGAGCGCTTATAACAAGATTGATATTACCCAGACTCCAAGTGTTCCGGTAAATGCAAAGGATGCCAAGATTATTACTTCACATCCGTCTGACTCTTATAAAATTGAACATGAAGGGAGTATAGTCAGTCAGGTTGTAATTACTGATCCGGAAAAATTCTGGAGTGAATCAAAGCAACTTGTTATCGTTACAAAATAGTGGTTAAGGTTAAATAGGGTTTTAAAAATGCCGCTTATACAGCGGTATTTTTTTTAAACATTCCGCTGGGTAGACTGCCAGACATTTGTTTTTATACCTTTAAAAAACATAATCATGCCCTTCAGCAAGGCAAAGTTCATCATGTAGAAATAGGCAATAAACCGGAGCATCCTGAAATGAATTCCTGTTTTTTTTAGCATCCAATCAAACAACGGAGAAAGCAGCAGCAGGAATTGAATAATCAGGGTAAGTCGGAAAAAAGAATTTTCATTTACCAGTAACAGGTTTGATATAAAAAGAAATAAAATCAACAGGGGGCCGAACCAACGGATGACCTTATGAGAAAAAAAACAAAATGAAACAGCATTAAAGCGGAGCAAAAGGGGATAATAAGCTTTCAGATTCTGGAAGTTACCCGCCTGAATCCGGGTTTTTCGTTTCACTTCTTCACTCACTTCATTCGATACATCTTCATAACAAACTGCCTGCATTTCTTTGATTGCCTTTAAATTCAAAGAGAGTACGTTCATGCTGAGGTAGAAATCCTCCATTAAAAAATTGGGAGGAATGGTTTTCCAGCAGTTCGGCCGGATAGCATGGCAGGCACCAAAAGCACCCATCATTGAACCCCAAATAATTCCTTCATAGAACTTGATTTTATTTTCCCGCTGGATGTATGATTTCTCCTGAAACGAGATTCCATCCTCTTTTACTCCTTTATTTACAATATTAGCACCAACCTGACCGATTCGTGGATTCTTAAAATGCTTGGCAAGATGATAAATGGTATCAGGAGAAAACATTACGTTGGCATCAGTCATAACAATTACTGAGTTATCCCATTCACTTAATTTTTCCTGTGCTGAGTTCAGCATCGCATTCAGAATATTGGACTTCCCGTTTCTACCTTCAAATTTTCTGAAAATGATCCTTTTGTTTTCTTCTGCCTTTGCTTCAATGATTTCATTTGTTCTGTCAGTGCTGTTGTCCGAACCGATATAAAATCTGATTTTATTACCCGGGTAACTAGAATTGAAAACACTTTTAATTTTCTCTGCGATTACACTCTGTTCGTTATAAGCAGAACAAAATATTAAAACGAAGGGGAGCGCATCATCATGTTTATCCCAATATTCCTGATTTAGTTTCTTGTTTTTGGCAAGAATCTGTAACAGAATTGGGTATAGCGCATACGAATATACAATCAACCCTGCTGACAGAAAAAACAAGATATAAGCAATGACCATCATCGTAAGGAGAATTTGTTATGAGTCAAAGAGGCCATTCAGGAATACCGGGTGGAAACAATTGTTTCATAGCTGGAGCAGGAAGTATTGCAGCCAGTTGTATTTAACTGAAGGTAACTTCTATTACATGACATAGCTTAAGCATACATCAGTCAAACGAATCAACATTTTTACTGGGTTTATTGATGAACAGGAACATTTTGCAATATTAGAAGTTTATCAGTTGAACCAATAATCCGGCTTAAAGTCTGAATGCAGTTTTGTTTCTGATGCACAATGCCTCTTTTTGTTTTGTCAGTAGTTCCATTATATTTGCCGTTTGAACTCATTAATTGTCAACCAAATAAACCCGAAAAAATGACAAAATCAGAAATAGTTGAGAATATTTCAAGTAAAACCGGAATTGAAAGAATGATTGTACAATCAGTCATAGAATCATTTATGAATGAAGTGAAAGACCGCTTATCGGAAGGTGAAAATATTTACCTACGCGGATTTGGCAGCTTTATTTGTAAAAAGCGTGCACAGAAGACCGGGCGGGTAATATCTACTGGTCAGCAGGTTATTATCCCTGAGCATTATTTTCCTACTTTCAGACCAGCTGAAGAATTTATTGTCAGGGTTAAGGAAAATGTCAAACAACTTAAGCCTTCAAAAGAAGACAGGTAATTGAAAATGAATGGTAAAACAGCCAAAATAATTGCTATACTGGCTGCCTGTGTTCTTACCCTGGTGATTTATCTTTTCCCGAAAAAGACAATGTTGGATACAAATCCGGCAGTTGTTGAATTACCATCGCTCAATTCAGAGGATTATTTTTCTGAACTTGAAGAACATCAGGAAGCTAACCTGGACCAGAAAGAGAAAGAAAAGCTTGCAGGCTGGAAACAGTTGGTCTCTGAATCAGGAAGCAAAAGAACAGATCTCTATGATTCGATTTCTTCAATCTGGGATACTCATAAACTATTTTCACTTTCAGCATTTTGGTATGAACAAAAGGCAAAGAAAGATGGCACAGAGAAGAGCTATCTCAATGCTGCATACCGTTATTTTGATGCCCGAAAACAATCAGTTGATACCTCAGTAAAACGGATGATTACTGAAAAAACAATTGCTGCTTATAATAAAGTGCTGGACCTTAATCCTGAAAATCTGAATGCAAAATCAGATTTGGGGGTACTTTACACGGAAGATGGCAGTAACCCGATGAAAGGAATCAAAATGTTACAGGAAGTTGTGGCTGCAGATCCTGATCATGAAATGGCACAGCTGAATCTGGGACTTCTTGCTTACAGGTCTAATCAGCTTGACAAAGCATTAGAGCGATTTGACAAAGTTCTCCAGATCAATCCTGACCGGATTGATATGCATATCTATAAATCACAGGTTTATCGGGAACAGGGCAAAAGCAGTAAGGCTATAGATGAGATTGAAAAATTTATAACATCTGCCAAAAATCCGGAGATGATCAATGAAGCTGTAAAAATGATTGATGAAATAAAAGGAGAAGCTAAGTGATCAGGAGTAGGGTCAATCTGAATTTACTTAATAAATGAAAATAAAACAGTAAAAACATAAAAATATGCCTAGTGGTAAAAAAAGAAAGAGACATAAAATGTCAACCCATAAACGGAAGAAGCGTTTAAGAAAGAACAGACATAAGAAGAAATAATGTCTTCATCAGAGAGGCAGACTCTGAACGCTGCCTTCAATTTCTTTCAGTATAAATAAATATAAAGTTGAACACAGAATTGATTATAAATTCGACTGAGGGAGATGTACAGATTGCTCTGCTTGAAGACAAGCGCCTGGTCGAATTAAATAAAGAAAGAAAGGACAGCAACTATTCAGTTGGTGATATCTATTTGGGTAAAGTTCGGAAACTCATGCCCGGACTTAATGCTGCATTTGTAGAAATTGGATACGAGAAAGATGCGTTTTTGCATTACCTTGATCTTGGCCCCCAATTCCAATCATTAAACAAATATATTAAAGGTGTTCTGAATAACCGAATCCAGGATGGATTTCTGAGAAATTTTACTGCTGAACCCGATATTGAGAAAACCGGCAAGATTACCCAGGTAATGACAGCAGGGCAATGGCTTATGGTGCAAGTTGCAAAGGAGCCGATAAGTACAAAAGGTCCAAGAATCACTACCGAACTTTCAATACCCGGCCGGTACCTTGTTCTGGTTCCGTTTTCAGAAACCATATCGGTTTCCTCAAAAATTAAAAGCATTGAGGAGCGAAGCCGGTTAAAGAAGCTTGTTTATGGAATAAAGCCAAAGCATTTCGGACTGATAATCCGTACGGTAGCAGAAGGTAAAAGGACAGAAGATCTTGAAAAAGATGTACAGGATCTGTTAGGTAAATGGCAGGCATGTTATTCAAAACTGAAGACTTCCAAGCCACCGTTTAAATTACTTGGTGAAATGGACAGAACCAGCACAATCCTTCGGGATATGCTGAATCCGCAGTTTAATGCCATTAATGTAAACGATCAGGCATTAGCCAATGAAATCAGGCATTATATTGAAAATATTTCACCTGAGCAGAAGGATATAATAAAAGTTTACAAAGGGAAGGAACCAATCTTTGAATTTTATGGAGTTGATAAGCAGATAAAATCGGTTTTTGGAAAAACAGTGAATCTGCCAAACGGTGCTTATCTTATAATTGAGCATACCGAAGCAATGCACGTCATTGATGTCAATAGCGGAGGCAGAAACAAGAACAGTGAAGACCAGGAGAACTCAGCACTTGCCGTAAATGTAGCAGCTGCAAAAGAAATTGCCCGTCAGTTGAGACTTCGTGATATGGGAGGCATCATCATTGTTGATTTTATTGATCTTCATACACCTGAGAATAAACGAGAGTTGATTGCATGCCTAAAGGCAGAAATGAAAAAAGACCGGGCACGGCATACTGTATTGCCTCCGACAAAATTCGGGCTGGTTCAGATAACCCGTGAGCGGGTTAGGCCTGAGGTAAAAGTTGAAACAATTGAAAAGTGCCCGTCTTGTGACGGGACCGGAAAGATTAAACCGGCTATTCTGATTGTAGATGACATTGAAAACAATATCCGCTATTTTATTCAGCAACAAAATGAGAAGAAATTAAGCCTGAAGGTTCATCCTTTTATTGAAGCCTATTTGAAAAAGGGTGGATTCTTAAGATCTGTTAAATGGAAATGGTTACGAAAATTCAGACACAAGATTAAAATTGAGGCGGTTTCTTCATACCATTTTACTGAATACCATTTCTTTAACAAAAGTGGTGAAGAAATCAAGATATAGCAATTTTTCAGGATGAATGAGGTGAAAAAGTTATCTGTTATAATTCCTGCTTATAACGAAGGCAAGACCATCAGTCTTATTCTTGATAAAATACTTTCAGTAAAACTGCTTAATGAGATCAGTAAAGAAATAATAATTGTGAATGACTGCTCGAAAGATAATACAAGAGAAGTTATTGAGCAGTACATTCAGGCTTACCCCGATGCAGATATCAGGCTTTTTAATCAGCCGAAGAATATGGGTAAGGGCGCAGCATTACATAAAGGAATTGAACTGGCAACCGGTGATTACCTGATTATTCAGGATGCAGATCTGGAGTATGATCCGGAAGAATACAACCTTTTGTTAAAGCCGGTTATTGAAGGAGTGGCAGATGTTGTTTACGGTTCAAGGTTTATTGGAGGCAATCCTCACCGGATTCTGTTTTTCTGGCATACGATCGGAAACAGATTTCTGACTTTTATAAGTAATCTGATGTCCAATCTGAACTTGACAGATATGGAGACCTGTTATAAACTCTTCAATTCTGCCGCCATTCAGTCTGTTAAGTTGAAAGAAAAGCGGTTTGGATTTGAGCCAGAGGTAACAGCGAAAATTGCCAGAATTCCAGGAATCCGGATTTATGAGGTAGGAATCTCTTACTATGGGCGTACCTATGAAGAAGGAAAAAAGATAGGCTGGAAAGACGGCTTCAGGGCACTTTGGTGTATTTTTAAGTATGGTTTGCTAAAACTGTAGGGTGTAAACCGGAAGTGTTTACTTAGGTGTTAATCTGCAACCAGAATGATCCGCCATGTTGCTCAACATTCTTCATATTAGGATGTTGCCAGAAAGGAGAAATAAATTCGGCCTGTTCCTGATCTTCAGAAATAAAATAATTCGGAAGAATGGCCTTATATTGTTCAGGATTACCTAAAATAAATATAGCCAATCCGTATTGTGCTGAATAAGACCGGTCACACATAAACTGTGGGTAGTCATACGGCAGGTAAATATCGTGCATGTGTACCACCACATCTTTTTTTAACCTTGGCAGTACCTCGAGAAAGAAGGCTATCGAATCGGAGTTAGGTAAGATCCTGTGTGGATTATCAACAAAAAGAATATCATTCTTATTCAGTACATTCATGATACTGATATCAATATTCTCAAATGGTTCTCTGAAAATCTTATCAGCCAGGCTGTCAATTTCAGCACGTGGGATTGGATCGATTGAGTTGATCTGAGTATTTCTGCTTTGCTCATTTCTTGCTTTAAAAGCAACTTTAGTAGAATTACCAAAACCGATCTTAATATATTTTCGGAGCTTCAGTTCAGCTATTAAAATATTTATTCCGATAATGTCTAACCCGGGTAAGAAACCATTGTTTCAGGTTGGTTTAAGGGAATCTATTCCTCTACTGGAATCCTCAATTGACCAGATTGAAGATTTCAGACAAGGGACATTTCAAAAGGATTTTTATAATCAGAACGGTAGCGATTAATGATTCTGAATAATTAGGGGTGTGGAGGTTTTCCATGACCCCACCTTGGGCGGAATTGTACTTTATACTCAAGAAACTGTTTCTGATATTTTGGATTTATGATCCTGTAAACTTATTTCAGTTTGTCAATCATGAATTGTTTGAAATGCTTAAAAGTTACACCCTAATTTCCTTAATTACATACAAAGGTCTGTTTCTTACATTGGCACTTATACGACTTATATATTCTCCGATAATTCCGATACAAATCAATTGTACTCCTCCAAGAAATAAAACCACAAGCATTAAGGATGCCCAACCGGGGACAACATTGCTTAATATAAATTTAGAGTAAAGGACATAAAGACTGATAATAAATGCTGCTACGGAAACAAAGAATCCGAGTGCAGAAGCAAACTTCAGAGGTAATGTAGAGAAGGAAGTAATTCCATCCAAAGCAAAACGGATCATTTTTTTGTAGGTATATCCGGTTTCACCAGAGTTCCGGACATCACGGTCATATTCAATAAAGGTTTGGTTAAAACCTACCCACGAAATCTGTCCCCGAAGAAATTTTTGTTGTTCCGGCATTTGTTTCAGAATATTGACAATGTTGCGGTGCATAATTCTGAAATCACCAGTATCAAGCGGGATATTAATGGAAGTAATAGATGCGAGAATCCGGTAAAAATATTTTGCTGTGGTTCGTTTCATCCAGCTTTCTCCTTTCCGGTCTTTTCTCCGGGCATAAACAACTTCAAAGCCTTCATTCATTTTCTGGTACAATGCTGCAATCAGTTCCGGAGGATCCTGCAAATCGGCATCAATAATAACAACGGCATCTCCTTTACAATGATCTAGTCCGGCAGTTACTGCAATCTGATGGCCAAAGTTACGACTGAAATCAATGTAGCCTACCGCTGAATCTTTTCCAGCTAACTCTTTTATAAGTTGCAGTGAATCATCCCGGCTCCCGTCATTTACAAACAACAATTCATAGTCAGCAGTAATTCTTTTAATAACCGATGTTAACCTCTCATACAAGGATTGAATATTCCCCGATTCATTATAAATCGGAATTACGACCGAAATGGCAGTCATTTGTTTCAGTAATAAAATGTGTCTATCAATATTTCATGAAAGAAGCACTGTAGGTCTTATCTCCGGAATAAAGAATAGCTCGGTAAATTCCTTTTTCAGCAATATTTACAGGAACACTCAGTGTGGCTGCAATTGGATGAACCTGTTGCTCTGAAACAGTACTACCTTTCATATCAATAATTTTTAGAGTAACGTTGTCAGCAATATTTTCAGGAAAAGTAATTTCAAGTGAGTTGAGTGAATTGTTAAAATGCAGATTTAACAATGCATTTGAATGTTCAATTACTTCCAGGGTACCGCTGCTAAGTTTTGTAAGAAATTGTTGCCAAATAAATTGAGGAGCAGTCAGAGTCGTGCCGCTTAAAGTCATATTTCCGGTAAACTCCCCCATGATATAAACAATTCCACCACCTTCATTACATAAAATCGATTTTCCTCTGTCGTTTCCAATACTACCAAATGCAGTTCCGAAAATGAGGCCACCGCTGCTATTGTAATGAAGTATAAGAACATCATTTCCCCCTGACCCAACAACATTGACTCCGTTGAAATTAGATGTCCCGCCTATATAACCGGTAACATAGCTGTGACCTGAGGGATAAACAGCAATATCAAGGGCTGAATCATTAAATGGGCTTCCACCAGCTTTAAACCATTGAAATACACCTGATGAATTGTATTTCACAATAAATAAATTTCCATAACCATTGTCAGGCAAAGTTACGTTGCCGAAAGTAGCTGTATCTCCGATACTCCCGGTAATATAGTAATTGTTTTGCTGGTCGAATCCAACAGCTTCTGCAAAATCATTACCACGGCTGCCTCCGGAACGAACCCAGAGATTAGTGCCTGAATTTGTGTATTTGGCCAGAAATGCATCACCTGCTTTTACACTGGTAACAGAATTAGAACCAAAAGTTGCTGTTAAATTAAAAATTCCGGATACAACCAGGTCACCATTATAGTCTGCTTTAATATCCAAACCCAAATCATCTCCGGAACCTCCTGCCGGTACAACCCAATTACAAGAACCATTGCCAGCATCAAACGAAGCTATAAATATATCCTTATCGCTTGACCCGGTAGCTGTTATGCTGTGGGTTCCAAAAGTACTTGTACCAACGAAATAACCAGTCATGTATATTTTATTGTTATGAAAATAGATTGCTGAGGGTTCATCAAATGAAGTACCACCTGCACTTACCAGCCATATCAGGTTCCCGGTTGAGTTCATCTTTGCCAGAAAGATGTCAGTAAGGCCTACTGATTGAATTGTCTGACCGTCTATTATTACCTGGTAGATATAATAACCACATACGTACATATTTCCTACATTATCTGCAGCTATAGATCTGGCATAAACTGATGAGAAAGGCGCTCCAATCCTTTTTGCAAATACAAATGTGCCTGCTGTGTCATAGCTGGTAATGTATGAATCCGTATAACCAACCATTGACAGGGTCGTGGTCCCAAAACTTTGAGTGTCTTTAAAATCACCTGTCATATAAATATATCCGGTATTGCTATAAGCAGCTTTGATTTTACCATTATAGTTTGGGCGGCCACCAAAATTTTTAGCCCATAAATAATTAAAAGGCTGACCGATACATTCAGTTACAGTGACTAACAGAATAGAAATGAACAGGAATCTTTTAAGCATACATAAATGAATTGTTATATTTTGTCTGCTCAAAAATCGGAAAAACATTATGTTTTACAAAACATTTGTATCCCAATAGAGATAGTACCTATATTTGCAGAAGTGTTCTTAATCAGTTGCTTATCCAGAAAGGCTGAGGGATAGTGCCCTGTGATGCCTTGGCAACCGTCCGGTTACTTACAGGAAATGGTGCCAATTCACTTTCCTGATGATTTATGCATCAGGGAGCAGATGAGCCGAAATTAGATTCAATATCAAAATCTCTTTCGGCTTTCCGGAAGAGTTTTTTTTTGAGTCAAAGCAAAAGATCAGGAATGTTGAATTATATATGAGTAATAACATTACGTTGGATTTAGTAACAACAGACGAGGGTATCCATACAGTCTTTAATAGAACAATTGGTGAAGCGTATCATTCCATGCATGGTTCACTCGGGGAAAGTATGCATGTTTTTATTGAGAATGGATTAAATGCTGTTACTACATCACAGAGCGAACTGAAAATTCTTGAAATAGGATTTGGTACCGGACTCAATGCTCTGCTTACCTGGCGTGAAAGCCTGAGGCGTAGGCAGCCGGTTCACTATTCAGCCGTTGAAAAATCTCCGCTGTCAGCTGATATTATCAGCAGGCTTAACTATTTTGACTTTATAGAACCTTCACTGAAGAAAGTGTTTCTTCAAATGCATCTGGCAGGCTGGTCGGAGCATACCGCTATTCGTCTTGATGACTCCGAAAACATTCGGTTTGCTTTATATAAAATGAAGGCTGACTTTCTTGATCTAGATCCAGGTAATGGCTATAACCTGATTTACTTTGATGCCTTTTCACCCTCACATCAACCAGAACTTTGGACTCTTGAAATTTTTAAGAAACTCTATCAAATTTGTAGCAATCACGCTATCCTGGTTACCTACTGTGCCAAAGGTGAAGTAAAACGAATGATGGATAAGGCCGGCTTCAGCGTAGAGTCTTTACCCGGCCCAAAGGGAAAGCGAGAGATGATCCGGGCAGGAAAAGTTGAACATTTAAGAATGTTTTAACCGGAAATTGAAAATAATACATAACAAGTGTTGAATGATAGTTGAAAAAACAGCCATAGAAGAAACGGAAGTAAAGTTTGAGGTTAACCATTGCCGGTTAATCTGTCTTACAGTTGCTGTTATGCGTGTTTGTAATCGTATGAACAGCATGAGAGATACCATTCACATAAGTAAGCAGCTGCTTTGTTCCGGTACTGCTCTTGCTTTCAATCGCGTCCAAACAAATCGTAATGAGTCACATTGTGAATTCAAGTTTAAACATTGCAAGATTTAAAAATTTTTAAAATGGAATAAGTGATCATTTATTATTCCTTATTTATGATTCAAACAAAACATGAGAATAAGAGAAATTCTTAAGAAGCAAATCCTCATCATTGACGGAGCCATGGGCACCATGATACAACAGCATAAATTAGGTGAAGAAGATTATCGCGGCAGCCGTTTTAAAGACTGGAAACATGATGTAAAAGGCAACAACGATTTGCTTTGTCTTACTCAACCTGAAATTATCAAATCCATCCATCTGGAATATCTGAATGCAGGAGCTGATATTATTGAAACCAACACCTTCAATGCGCAGCGTATTTCATTAGCTGATTATCACATGCAGGAGCTGGCTTATGAAATCAATCTGCATGCAGCTCAAATTGCCAAAAGCACTGTGAAGGATTCAGCAAAAACTGCTTATGTTGCAGGAGCAATAGGCCCCACCAACCGCACGCTGAGTCTTTCGCCCGATGTAAACAATCCCGGCTACAGAGCAGTAACGTTTGACGAAGTGCGCGATGCTTATAAAGAACAGGTAAGTGGACTGATTGACGGTGGTGCTGATTTGTTGCTGATAGAAACCATTTTTGATACGCTGAATGCAAAAGCTGCACTGGTGGCCATACAGGAAGTGTTTGAAGAAAAAAATACAGAGCTGCCCATCATGATTTCAGGAACCATTACCGATGCCAGCGGCCGCACGCTGAGCGGACAAACGGTCGAGGCATTTCTGAACTCTGTGTCGCATGTTCCGTTGCTGAGCATAGGATTAAACTGTGCACTGGGTGCAAAAGAAATGCGACCCTATCTCGAAGAGCTGAGCCGCAAAGCACCATTTTTTATTTCGGCATATCCCAATGCCGGACTGCCCAATCAGTTTGGCGAGTATGACGAAACACCTGAGCAGATGTGTCATCAGATGGATGATTTTATGAAAAGTGGTTTTGTAAATATTGTTGGCGGATGTTGCGGCACCACTCCCGATCACATCAAACATATTGCAGCACATGCAAAAAAATTTAAGCCGAGAGAAATTCCTGAAGTGGAACCTTACCTGCGGCTGAGCGGACTGGAAGCTGTGACCTTGCGTCCAGATTCAAATTTTATGAATGTAGGTGAGCGCACCAATGTTACAGGGTCGAAAAAATTTCTCAGGCTGATTAAAGAAAATAAATTTGATGAAGCACTGAGTGTTGCGCGCGAACAGGTTGAAGGAGGTGCGCAGGCCATTGATATCAACATGGACGAAGGGATGCTGGATGCGCTGGAAGCAATGACTACTTTCCTCAACCTTATTGCATCGGAGCCTGATATTTCAAAAGTGCCTGTGATGTTAGACTCTTCCAAGTTTCATGTACTCGAAGCAGGGCTTAAACATCTGCAGGGAAAAGGTATTGTAAACTCCATTTCACTCAAAGGTGGCGAAGAAGAATTTATCCGCGAAGCACGTACTGTAAAAAAATATGGTGCTGCCGTCATAGTGATGTTGTTTGACGAGCAGGGACAGGCTGATACTACTCCGCGAAGAATAGAAATTGCAAAACGTGCTTACGACATTCTTGTCAACAAAGTACATTTTACACCTCAGGATATCATCTTCGACCCGAATATATTTCCGATTGCTACAGGGCTGGAAGAACACCGGAAAAATGCAGTCAGTTATTTTGAAGCCACAAAATGGATTAAAGAAAATCTTCCGCTTGCAAAAGTTTCAGGCGGACTGAGCAATGTTTCTTTTTCATTCAGGGGCAACGATCACGTACGCGAAGCCATACATGCCGCTTTTCTCTATCATGGCATTCATGCAGGCATGGATATGGGGATTGTAAATCCATCACAGCTTATTGTGTATGATGAAATAGAAAAAGAGTTGCTTAAGAAAGTAGAAGATGTGTTGCTGGACAGAACTGATGATGCTACAGAGCAACTGGTTGACTTTGCTGAAGCATTTAAAGGAAAAGGAAAAGACAAAACCGAAAGCGAAGAAGAATGGAGAAAACAACCGCTTCAGGAACGTATAACACATTCGCTGGTAAAAGGAATTACAGATTACATAGAACAGGATACGGAAGAAGCACGACAGCAGTATGACAAAGCTCTTGAAGTGATTGAAGGACCACTGATGGTGGGCATGAGTGTGGTGGGCGATTTGTTTGGATCGGGAAAAATGTTTTTGCCACAGGTGGTAAAGAGTGCACGCGTGATGAAAAAATCAGTTGCCTATCTTACTCCGTATATTGAAGCTGAAAAAACCAAAGGTCAGTCGAAAGGAAAAATTGTGCTGGCAACAGTGAAAGGTGATGTGCACGATATCGGAAAAAGTATTGTAGGTGTGGTGTTGGCCTGCAACAATTACGAAATTGTGGACCTTGGTGTGATGGTTCCCAGTGAAAAAATTCTGGCAACAGCACGTGAGCAACATGCCGATATGATTGGCGTAAGCGGACTGATAACACCATCGCTGGATGAAATGGTGCATGTAGCTAAAGAGATGGAACGCGAAAAATTTTCAATTCCTTTGCTCATTGGCGGAGCCACTACCAGCAAGGTGCATACTGCCGTAAAGATTGAACCGCATTACTCAGGCACGGTGGTATATGTGAATGATGCATCACGAAGTGTGCCGGTGGTAAGCAGTCTGCTGTCAGAAGAAATGAAAGAAAATTTTATTGCAGAAATAAAAGCAGAGAATGAAAGAACACGCACTTATTTTAAAGCTGACAGAGCTAAAGGAAATTATCTTACTCTTGACAAAGCAAGAGCCAACCGTTTTGAAGCATCAGAGCAACCATCAGTGGTTCCGAATATTTCTGATAAAAAATATGTTGCCGATTATCTTCAGAGCGAAGATGCAAAACGTAATGGAGCATTTGCGATTGATGACAACAAAGGCATCGGCTGGTCACATTATTCTTTAGAAGAAATTGCTCCTTACATTGACTGGACACCATTTTTTGTGGCATGGGAGATGAAAGGCAGCTATCCGAAAATTTTTGACAACAAGGAAAGAGGCGCTGAAGCAAGAAAACTTTTTGACGAAGCACAGGACATGCTTCAGAAAATCATCAAAGAGAAATGGCTTACTGCAAAAGCTGTCATAGGCATTTTTCCTGCTGCAGCCCATCAGGACGACATCAACCTGTATGATGAACAGGGAAATAAAACGCATACGTTTTTTACCATACGACAACAGTCGCAAAAAGCCGAAGGGCAAAAAAATGCTGCATTGGCAGACTTCATTTGTCCTCACCCCCAACCCCTCTCCAAAGGAGAGGGGAGCAATGCCGACTCTCAAATTTATCCGGGTTATCTAACAGGTGACAGTAAAATTATAAAGCAAACTCTGAATTTCGCAAAAGAAAACAGGAAGAATCCAACTGAAGCTGAGAGTAAACTTTGGGAGGAATTGCGTAACAAAAAAAATGGTTACAAATTCAGAAGACAACACCCCATTGATAAATTTATTGCTGATTTTGTTTGTATTGAACAGAGGTTGATTATAGAAATTGACGGAGAGATTCATTTAAGTCAAAAAGAATATGATGCAGAAAGAACCTATATTCTCAATGCAATAGGATACAAAGTTGTGCGATTTACCAATGATGAAGTATTAAAAAACATTTCATTTGTTTTAGATAAAATTGACTTTGAACTAAAAAATTCTTCTCCCCTTTCTGGCAAAGAAAAGTTGAACGTGAGTTCAGATTATCTCGGTCTCTTTGCTCTTTCTACCGGTTTTGGTATTGAAGAAAAAGTAAAAGAGTTTCAGCAAACACATGACGACTATTCTGTGATTATGCTCAAAGCACTTGCCGACCGATTGGCAGAGGCTTTTGCAGAGTTGCTGCATAAACGCGTACGAAAAGAATTCTGGGGATATGACACCGATGAAAATTTAAGCAATGACGAACTGATAAAAGAAAAGTATCATGGCATTCGTCCGGCACCGGGCTATCCTGCACAACCTGACCACACCGAAAAATTTACGTTGTGGGAAATATTGGATGTAGAAAAAAACACAGGCATACAACTTACCGAACACCTGGCCATGTATCCTACTGCTGCTGTCAGCGGTTTGTATTTTGCTCATCCTGATTCGTATTATTTTGCGGTAGGAAAAATTCAGCGCGATCAGGTGGAAGATTATGCACGCAGAAAAAATATGAGTGTGGAAGATGTTGAGAGATGGCTGGGAAGTATATTGGCGTATTGACAATTTGCAAAATAGATTTTCTTCGTAGTCCAAAGGAATACAAACTCGCTGATGAATTTAATTCATGTTGCCATCACACTCTTCCGATATCCATCAGAATAAAACACCCGGCAGGAATCTTCGATAACCTGTCGGGTGTTTCAATGCAGGTAAATATTCCTTCTCCATCATTTTTTTTGTGTTATGCTTAAACGGTGACAGACGGATGCTATTTTTGACTGATAGTTCAGCAGCGGTATGTTTAAAAAGGTTTTACTGTTTTTTCTGTTGGTAGTGCAGATGTTCTCTGCTCATGCTGTTGACAAACATTATCTCGACAGTGTGCAGGCTGTACTGGACACTGCCCGATTTACAAACACCAGATTACTTTGTCTTTATACTCTGAGTTTCGAAAACGGAATGACAAACCCACGCAAAGCAATTGAACAGGGATGGCAGTGTATGGTATTGGCAAAGACACAAAAGGATACTGCTTATATATTGAATGCTTACAATGCACTTGGCAACGCTTATGAAACATTAGCAGAATTTGATTCTGCTGAATATTTCCACGAAAAATCATATCAACTGGCAGTGATATTAAGATCCAAACCGAAGATGATATCAACTCTATCCAACATGGCTAACTGCAATAAGCTTCAGGGTAATTATAAAGCTGCATTAGAAAAATTTCTGATGGTGTACAGGTTAATGGAAAAAGTGTCTGTATATAACTACCGTGTACATTATACCATTGCGGATTTATATCTGAAACTTGGCGACTATCAGAAAGCTGTCGAACATTCACAATATGGGATTTATAAAATAAATCCAAAAGTTGACTTAGCTGCTACCTTAAGCTTATATCTAACTCTTGGTAAAGCATTATTTTACTCAGGAAAAACAGATTCGGCAATGGTAATTATCAATTATACCATTGATAAGCTTAGACAGAATTTAGATGAAGCAAGTCTGGGTTCGGCACTTAATTTATTAGGTGAAATTTATTTGACTAAAAAAAAATATCAATGGGCATTACAAACTTTTTTGGAAGAATTACCCATAGAAAAAAGGTTACAAAATACCAATGGAATTAATCTGTCGCAGATAAATATTGCATATTGCCATGGATTGCTGAAAAAAGACAAGAAAACCATTGAAGCCTTGCTAAATCAAATAGAAACCTATATGAAAAAACATCCTCCGGATGGTGACATACAACCTGACGTTTATAAAAGACTCTCGGATACATATAGTTTAACAGGTAATAGTGAAAGAGCGCTTTATTACTTCAAACGTTACACATCAGTAAACGATTCCATTCTGAACCGTGAGAAATACAGACAAATTATTGACCTGCAGACACAATTTGAATCTGAAAAAGTGAAGCAGTTACTCAGGAAACAAAAGGCACAACTGCATTTACAGGCTGCTACTATTCAAAAACGCAAACTGCTTTTTGTTTATTTATTTATCACCTTTTTGTTAATGGTCGGAACAGGATTGCTTCTTTATTCAAAGTATAAATCGAAACAAAAAATTAAAATGTTACTGGTGACGCAACAACAGGAAAAAGAAATGGAGCAGGCAGTAAAAGAAAAAGAAACTCAGGAAAGATTTCGTATTTCAAAAGATATTCATGATGAGCTGGGATCAGGTATTTCAAAAATTTCGATCATGGCGGAGTACAGCAAGCACCAAGTCAATCATCCTGATGAAATGAAAAATACATTAGATGCCATTGCCAAAACTTCGCAGAAGGTGGCCGATAATATGCACGATTTGGTGTGGTCGCTCAATCCTGAAAATGCAACACTCGATAACCTCGCTGCGCGCATTCGGGAGTATGCAGGAGATTATCTGGAAGAATTGCCTGTTGAAGCATCCTTTATTTTTCCCGGTGAAATTCCTGCCGTCAGCATCACCAAAGAATTTCAGCGAAATGTTTTTCTTACCTGCAAGGAGGCTATTAATAATGTCGTTAAACATGCATCAGCAAAAAAAATAAAAATTCAGGTGACCTGTACCGGCCAAACTTTCGGAGTTGAAATTACTGATGATGGAAAAGGCATCAAAGAAGAAAACAAACACTTAAGCGGGAACGGATTGCGCAATATGCAGCACCGCATAGAAAGTATTGGTGGCACTTTTGTGCTAACCAGCAACAACGGAGTAACCATCAGCATAAGTGTGCCTGTGGGCGGCAATGACGCCTGAAAGCAGGCGGTTTCAAATTACTACTTTTGTGGGAGTGTGTTTCAGCATATATAAAATTACTTTTGTTGGTTCTGAAACTATTTTGAAAACAATATGTCCATACAAATAGCCATCATCGAAGATCAGGACGAGATTCGTGATATGCTTACCATACTCATCAGCGGCAGTGAGGGCTTTGAGTGTGTGGCCTCCTACGCAAATGCGGAAGATGCCATTGCAGAAATACCTGCGCTGAAACCAGATGTGTTGCTGGTGGATATACACTTACCCGGTCAATCGGGAATTTCCTGCATCACTCAGCTGAAACCACTGTGTCCTGATACCCAGTTTATGATACGCACTTCGCTGGAAGATACCGACACTATTTTTGAAGCACTGAAAGCGGGAGCTAATGGTTATATTGTTAAATCTACTTCACCATCGAAGTTGCTTGATGCCATTGTGGATGTTTATCATGGCGGCTCACCAATGAGCAGCCAGATAGCACGAAAGGTTGTTGGCTCGTTTCAGAAAACCGAAAGCAGTAAGAGCAAAACCGAAGTTGCTGTGCTGAGCAAACGCGAAAACGAAATTCTGCACCTGCTCTCAAAAGGTTTGCGCTATAAAGAAATTGCCGATCAGTTGTTTTTAAGTACTGAAACCATTCGTACGCACATACGCAATATATACGAAAAGCTGCAGGTAAACTCACGCACCGATGCACTGAACAAAGCATTTGGAAACAGAAGCAACCGATAGTTTTTAGAAAACCGGATTGGCTTGAGATTGCGAAGGGTTAGCTCAACAGAAATTTATTGTAATGCATCTAAACCCTTTTAGATTTATATCCAATTTATAGGGGGCTAAGACGTATAAAATTTTTGAATTTAAACTATATTTTTAAATCTTGTAAATTATAAATTATACTAATATGAAAAGAGGAATTCTAACAATTTTATTGATCACCGGAATACAATTTCTGAGTGTTGCTCAACTAAGTACAATATATCATTTTATTGGAGGTAATACTGGATCAAATCCCTATGGAACGCCCATTTCAGATGGTGTTTATTTGTACGGATTAACGCAATCTGGAGGTGTAAATGCCAGAGGAAATGTTTTTAAAATTAAATTAGATGGAACGGATTATGTGGATTTATATGATTTTGATGGACTCACCGGTGCTTACCCTTATGGTTCATTAATTTCTGATGGAACATATCTTTATGGTATGACCAGAAACGGGGGTGCTTCTTTTGTTCATCCATCTGTTCCTGATAATGGGGTAATATTTAAAATTAAACCTGATGGTACCGGGTTTTCTGTAATATACGAATTTGATGGTACAACCTCATCTAATAATGTAGATGGAGGGATGCCAAATGGTGGTGATTTATTATTAATTGGTCAAACATTATATGGTATGACAGCAAGTAAGGATGTTGTTTTTAAAATAGATACCAATGGAAGTAATTATAGTAAATTATTTGACTTTAGTTATCCAAATGGCCAATTCCCATTAGGCACATTAATAACAGATGGCACCTATTTATATGGAGTAACTGAAGGCGGAGGATCTAATAATTGGGGAACTATTTTTAAAATTAAAACAGATGGCACAGATTATAATAATGTTTTTGAATTTTATAATACCTTGTTATATTCAAATCCACATGGCTCACTTTTAAGCAACGGAACTGATTTTTATGGTATGGCGGTAAATTGTGTTTATAAGATAAAACCTGACGGAACCGGATTTGATACAATTGTTAAATTTAATGGTGCAAATGGAAGCTTAAATAACTACAATACTTTTGCACAGAATTCATTAATAACAGATGGCACTTATTTATATGGTACTACCAATGAGGGTGGAGCAAATAATAAGGGTTGTGTATTTAAAGTTAAATTTGATGGCACATCATACACTAAATTAGCAGATTTTAATGGCACAAATGGCCAAAATCCAAATGGATCATTGATATTAGTAGATGGTGATTTATATGGGATGACTACACTTGGTGGAAATTATGGGAAAGGTACCATTTATAAAATTGCAAACCAGGTTTCCTCAATTCATGAGAATAAAGCTGCTCACACAATTTCTATTTTTCCAAATCCGACATCAGGAATATTTATAATCAACTTTCCAGAAAATTTCCGAAAAGGTAAAATTGAAATTCATAATGTAATGGGGGAAAAAATTTATACTGATGTGATGGATAGAGAAAGCAAAAGGGAAATAAATCTAAAAAATATTAAGTCAGGGATTTACTTTGTAAAAGTGTTTGACGATGAGAAGAGTTACTGCAAGAAACTAATTGTTGAGCAAGATTAAAACGACAGATTTTTAAGGACACAGCAGCACATCAGATTAAAAGAAATTTTTTAAAAGAAGGGCTTTAAGTGGCAAACAGTGTTGCATCTATCAGGCAGTTGTGCGTAATCAAACAGTTGTGATAGGTTGACAGTCGGTGCTTCTAAGCCGCTACCTTTGCCAAGCAGAGAACCGTCAAACTGTCTAAAAACCCAATTTCATTTTGTATAATATTTTTCAGACAGGTATCACCTTTAGTATATGTGTTGATGTATTTTTACTTCATGCAAAATATACAGAGAACAAACTTTACACAGGAAGTATTGCCTGTGCATTGACACAAGGATAAATACTTTTTTAAAATCTGCTTAAAATGGTTCTGCTGCATTTTTAATACTATTGATTTGTTACTTTTGAAAGCGAATAGAAGTTTTTAGACAGATTGCCGGGAGCGACTATTTTATGGCAAACAGTGTTTCAAAACAAAGAAATAAATAATTTTAAAAGCATATGAATAAAACAATCAACAAAGTCGGATTTTGGGCAGGACTTATTGCCTTTGCTTCAACTATGGTTTATGTCATTGTTCAGGTATTGCAAGTCATGGGCATTCTTGCTTTTCCGCTGGATGAAATTTTAATATATGGAACTTCGCTTTGCATTGTAATTCCTTTTATTATTGAAATGCTCGCACTACATTATGTGACACCAGATGAAAAAAAGTTTTGGAGTCATGCCTCCCTTATCTTTTCTATTATCTATTCTGTATTTGTTACCGCAAATTATGTTGTCCAATTGGCTACAGTAATTCCAATGAAGCTAAAAGGCGCAGAAGACGAAATTCGTATTCTTGAACAAACGCCTCATTCTTTGTTTTGGGATTTTGATGCGTTAGGATATATCTTCATGGGGTTAGCTATGTTTATAGCTGTTCCTATATTTGAAAAACGTGGTTTTCAGAAATGGGTTAGAATTGCTTTTTTAGCAAACGCCATTGTTACACCACTAATTACATTTGTATATTTCTATCCAACATATTCAAACAAGTTACTTTTTTTGGGCTTTCCATGGGGAATTACGGCACCTTTGGCAATGTTGATGCTTGCACTTTTGTTTAAAAGAATATCCAACTGAACTATGAACAACAACAAACTACCAGAAAATATTATTCGCTATTCGTTAAGCATATTACTTTTGCTTGTAGCACTCAACGCATTTGCAGGCGGGTACTACGGTATGGCAGGAGCAAAGACAGTTCCGACAGAATGGTTGAAAGGGAGTCCTTTTCGTAATTATTTTATTCCCGGTTTATTTCTTTTTGTCGTTGTTGGTGGTTCAGCCCTGCTCGCTGCAATCTTCATACTCATACGACATCACTTAGCACAAAAAGTAGCTTCTGCCTGTGGCATTATCATACTTCTATGGCTTTTGGTACAAGTAGTGATAATAGGATATGTTTCATGGATGCAACCAACAACAGCAGTTACAGCGGTTATAATTCTTTTACTAACATGGCAACTAAAAAAATATGGCCATTAAAAATCTTGCTCTATAGCTGCAAAGTTTTTCAGCTAATGGGATTGCTAGCGTAAGCAGATATTACGCCTCGCACACCCGTGGCCCTAAAGGGCGCGGGCACACGGATGATGTTTATAGATTTCTTTTGTACGTAGGTTGTGTTACCATAAATTGAAAACAAATAAGATATTGGATTGAAGTAAAAAGTGGGGAGTTGTGTATATTTGGAGGGCCGTAATTTTATTACTGACAACATAGGAAATGAAAACGGCAATTACTTAGACGAATAAAAAATGGAAATACCAAAGTTTGACGAAACATTTATTCCAATTCTTGAGATTCTTAAAGACGGAAAGATTTATAAACACAGAGAACTGATTGAAGCTGTTAAAGCGAAATTTTATTCTGACCTTACAGAAGAACAATTAAAACAAGAGACCAAATCAGGTGATTTACTTATTGATAACAGAATTGGATGGGGAAAAACTTATTTAAAAAAGGGTGGTTACGTTATGTCACCACAACGTGGTTTAGTTCAAATAACTGAAAAAGGCAGGAATCATTCTCCTAATTTAACAGTAAGAGATTTAGAAAATGAAGAGTCGTTTTTTGAATTTTACAGACCGGAAAAACAGCCAAATCACATCACTAAAGTAAAAGGTAAAGAAAAAAAAGATAATAGTCATATAATTAAAACTTCATCTCCTCAAGACTTAATTGATGAGGGTTTTAGCAGAATTGAAAGTGAAGTTAAAAACGAGTTGCTCCTAAAACTTAAAAACGGTGACCCTTATTTTTTCGAAAAAGTTGTACTACGATTACTAAGAAAAATGGGCTATGGAGAGTTTGTTGAAACATCAAAATCTAATGATGGTGGAATAGATGGAATTATTAATGAAGATAAGCTGGGCCTAGATAAAATTTACATTCAAGCAAAGCGTTTTACCGACAACAAAGTACGTGAAACTGACATTCGAAACTTTATAGGAGCAATGAGTGGAGACACAAATAAAGGTGTTTTTGTTACAACTTCAGAGTTTGACGAAAAAGCATTAAAAAAGGCAAGGGAAGCACATCATAAAATTATATGTATTGATGGACAAAAATTAGTTGCGTTGATGCACGAATTTAATGTTGGTATTCAAGTAAAAACTACTTATGATATCAAACAAATTGACGAAGATTTTTTTGACGAACAATAAAAAAAGAACTACTAACTAAGTTTTGTTATTTCCCATACCATTCATAGGTAATCAGTGCTAGAACGCTTTTGACTCATCCTGAAAAAAACTTACCATCTACTAAATTATTCCTGCTAAGAGTTTACAAATAAACTTTAAGAGCAATCAAGCCCTCGCGCACCCGTAGCCTTAAAGAGCGCAGGCACATGGATGTTGTTTTGTGTATCATTGTTTTAAAAAATAAGAGGGTGTTAAGCGAAGAAGAAACCGCCACTCCTTGTTGAATTACTACTATCGTGGTATTGCGTGGTGCTGCATACGGATGCAAATTTGTCACAGCAAATTGTAAAATAAATTCGCATGACAAAAGTATCTGCATTATCTCTGCTGATGGCACTGAGCATAAACCTTTCAGCACAAACACTCGACTATAGCTCTTACAGTATGGTTCTTAATGATGTGCAGCACATCCGCGTAGCCGACAATTCTTCGTTCAACACTGCATGGTATGGCATTACAGGCAATGGCGTTACCTGGAATGCTTCTACACTTACTGCCAACAACGCCTACCCTATTCTTAACTTTTCTTACTTCAACCCTAACACAACACCATACTCAGCTCTTTACCCTGCAGCTAATTATGCATTTTACGAGCCATCACTCACCTCGCTGATTGAATATGAGTATGACTACATCTGCAGCGACAGCGTGGTGCTGCAGGGAAGTTATGCGCCTTCAACGGAACATGAAATATATCAGAATGGCGATAAACGAATGATATTTCCGTTCTCCTACGGGCAATCTTTCAGCGATACGTATGAAAAAACAAATTACAGCGATGCCAATACAGTAAGCAGTTACCAGAACGGCACACGCACGGTAACATTCAGCGGCAATGGAACTTTGATATTGCCTCAGGCAACTTTTAGCGATGTGGCATTGATTTCAGAAATAAGAACCAACAACCTTGGCCCTGATTCTTATGTTTATACATGGATCAGCCTCAACAACGGTCATACACTTCTGAGGTACAGCGTCAACGGAAGTTCCGTCACCACAGTTTTCACTACAGACATGCCAACGGGCGTAGCAATGCAGGAGAAGGAATCAGCTGTTTCAGTTTATCCAAATCCTGCTGCAGGTGATTTCACGATTCAAACTCCGCAACATACCGACAAGGTGAGCATTTCGTCAGCAGACGGAAGAACTGTTTACCACAATGAACTGAATACGGGAGCAACATCCATCCGCTTGCATGCACAACCCGGAATTTATTTTGTTCATATATGGAATCAGAATAATCACAGCGTAAAAAAATTAATCGTTCAATAAACAAACACAAAAAAACAATACAGATGAATAAATTAATTTATGCAATTCCGGTGGCACTCCTGATAACAGGATTCTCAAAAGCACAGGAATTAAAAGAAGCCGTACAGCCCTTATCCTCAAAAGCAGTGAAAGGCTACATGTATGAAACCCGCAAAGGTGATGACGGATCAGTATATGTAACGTACAAAATGAAACTCGACAAAAAGAGTGACAACATCACCTATGAAGAATATGGTTTTGACAAGTCGCTGCATTTTACCGGCACCAAAGATGTGCAGGAAAATAAAGTTGACAAACCTGACTTCGAAAAAACATACTACTATGCAACCGTGGGCGGCACCAACTCATTTGATGTGTTGAGCATGAAACTTAAACTGAACAAAGTGGTGCAGCTGAAAACATGGGATTATGCAAAGCAGCGATTTATAACTAAAAAAACCATTTCGCGTGATGTGATAAAACCCAAAAACGATGATGGCAAGGTATATCTTGGATATGCAACTTACTCGTCAGAAGACAAACCCGATGTGCTGACCATTGCCAAAGCTGACTCCAAAGACAAATCACTCGCTGATAAGTTTTGCATTGTGATGTTCAATAAGGATTTGAATTTGGTGGAAAAACCGGTTGACCTCAACGGTAAATATTCTCTCGTATTCAGCGATCAGCTTTCCAATGAAGATGTGGTAGCAATTTTTGCTCCGGTAAGAGGTGCAGCCGATGTTTCAAAATATGTGTATTTCAGATTTGATATTGAAGGCAATCAGAAAAGCCGTGTGGAATACAGCAGCCCTGCATCAGCCATGTTAATCACTGCATCGTATGACAAAGACGGAAACGTTTACTTCTTTGGTTCGTCAGGTGATTCAAAAGAATCGTTTGAAAGAGTGTATAGCGAATATGCTCCTATTTATAATCCCGGCTTCACCGAAGGTGGCGAAAATAAACTTGATGCCAAATGGAGAAAACACCTGAATGAGAAAATGGAAAACCTTCACCTGCTGAAGTTCAGCGATAATGCACTTGCATTTGCCTCAACAGCTCCGGTGTCGGAATTTAAAGCTAAGTTTAAACCTGCTGCCGGTGAAAAAGGTGCTAAACCTTACAGTGGGAAACGTTTTTCAATCAACAATTTTTATGTTACTCCTGCAGGTGAATACCTGGCAGCAGGGCAACTGATTGATGATGGCAACTTCAGCGATTTGGTTTGTTTTCATTTTGATACCAAAGGAAACCTGAAAGCACAATACGGAGTGAATAAAATGAATACTGATAAAAAAAGTGAAGTGTTCCGTACGATAAATAATTTTTATGTAACCTCTGATAACAACATCTGCTGGGAGCTGCTGGAAGTAAAAGGCATAAAAGGTTATGAATCTTTTATGGATGCTTATAATGGTGAAGCTACGTTTTATCCGTTGTATTTTCCGCGTGTTGCCAAAATTGATGTGAATGCAACTTCGGTAACTGCATTTAAATCCATGGGTGACGGAAAATATTTTTTACGCAGAGATTTTCTGCCCATGTATGATGCAAACGAAAAATCAGTAACCTACTTTGGACATGATGAGGACTATAAAAAACTGTGGGTTGGAAAAATGATGGTACCCTGATAATTTTTTATTCAACTGAATGACAAAGGCAGAAAAGTTTTTTTCTGCCTTTGTTGGTTTTTGAGGGGATAGTGTTGTTTAAACTGCATCCTCCTCACATGTCGTTTCTTCATATCGTTGTCTGTATTCCAGTCGTTCCATACGGATAACTTCAATGCTGTAGAAGCCAAATTCTTCTGTTACCTTTCCGGTAATGAAATAACAACCCTTGCCCCGAAAAGGAAATTGTTTGATGGCATCGGGAAAATGAACCGTATCAAGCCACTGTCCGTCTTTATCCAGAAACGTACCAAAAGCCATGATGTCACCTTTCTTTGTGCGCGTATGTTTGCGTGTAACAAAATAACCTGTTACCGAAATTGTTTTTCCTGCATACTTCGGCAATTCCAAAGCCGTTGAAAGAATCACTGCTCCTTTTTTCTGCTGATGAGATGGCGGCACGGTCAAATCAAACGGTGAGCATAAGGGAAACCCCAGCAACTCTATCTCATCCCATGCTTCATCGGTTTTGCTGTAGTGCAGTTCGGGCAATGAAAATGTTTTGCGTTGCGCTTCAAACAACTCACTTTCCGTATGCGTTTTCTTTTCGCTGCCTACAATGGTATGAATATCCCATAGCAACTGTTGCCGTGTGCGCCCTGTAAAACGAAATGCATTGATGCGGATGAGCAGCCTCAGTTGCTCCACTGAAATTTCGACACGCTTCATAAAATCTCCGAGCGAAAGAAAATTTCCGTTTTGCTGCCGTTCACTGAGAACGGCTTCTGCCGCTTTCTGTTCCAGCTCGTGGATGAGGCTGAAGCCAAGATAAATGTCGTTTCCGTAAATGGTGGTTTCATACACACTCCTGTTGATGTCGGGTGCGTGAATGTTGCCTCCGCACAGGCGGGCTTCATGGGCATAATGTTCAACTGCGTAAAACCCTCCACCGTTGTTGATGACGGCTGTCATAAACTCCAGCGGGTAGTGTGTTTTCAGATACATGCACTGATAACTTTCCACAGCGTAAGATGCCGAATGTCCTTTTGAAAATGCATATCCTGCAAACGACTCAATCTGCCGCCACACTTCGCCTGTAATGGCATCATCATGTCCTTTTGCCCTGCAGCTGTCAAAAAATTGCTTCTCTACTTTCTTAAACTCTTCGCGCCCCCGGTATTTGCCACTCATACCTCTGCGCAGCATATCCGCTTCGGTAAGCGACAGGCCGGCAAAGTAATGCGCAACCTTAATGACATCTTCCTGATACACCATTACACCAAATGTTTCACTCATCAGCTCCTGCATCAGCGGATGGATGTACTGCCTTCGGCTTTCGTCATGAAATCGCAGAATATACTCACGCATCATTCCGCTTTGCGCAACTCCGGGGCGGATGATGGAACTGGCAGCAACCAGATCAAGATAGGTTGATGCTTTGAGTTTTTTCAGCAACATGCGCATGGCAGGACTTTCCACATAAAAACATCCGATGAGATTGGCCGTGCGCAGGTTTTCTCTCACTGCTTTGTCTTCTTTAAATTTTTTTACATCATGAATGTCCACTTCCACTCCACAGTTTTTGCGAACCAACTCTACGGCATCTCTGATTTTTCCCAATCCGCGCTGTGCCAGAATATCAAATTTGTACAACCCCACATCTTCTGCTTCGAGCATACTGAACTGTACCAATGGAAAATTTTTTGGCGGCAGTTGTGTGGCACTGTAATAATAAACAGGTTTGTCAGAAATAAGCACACCGCCTGCATGAATACTCAGGTGGTGCGGCAGGTCAATCAATCGCTGTCCGTAGTGGAGTATAAGTTTGCTGATGTGGTCGGTGCGTGAATTGCCTTTGTCGAAAAAAGAATCAATTTCTGCCTTTGGCAATCCGAATACTTTTCCCAGCTCGCGCACTGCTGCATCCCACTGAAACGTGTTGTATGCTGCCAGCAAAGCCGTATGTTCCTGTGTATGTCTTTTAAAAATATAAGCAACTACATCATCGCGTTCGTCTGACGAAAAATCAATATCAAAATCAGGAGGGCTGGTACGCTGTGCATTGATAAACCGTTCGAAATACAGGTCGAGGTCCACAGGATCCACATCGGTAATGCGCAGCAGGTAGGCCACCATGCTGTTGGCTCCGCTGCCACGGCCTGTGTAGAAATAATTTTTGCTGCGTGCATAGCGCACAATATCCCAGCTGATGAGAAAGTAAGCCGAGTAACCCAGCTCGCAAATCATCCTGATTTCTTTTTCGAAACGTTCAATGATGTCTTCATCAGGATTTTCGTAGCGTTGTGCAAGCCCTTCGTAGCTCAGTTGCATCAACTTGTGATAGTCGAGTCGGGCACTGGCAGTAAATACTTTTTTGTTTTTGTTTTTTCCGAATTCAAAATCTATTTCGCATGGTTCCAGAAGTTTCTGTGCATTACTGAGCAGAAAAGGATAATCGCTGTAGATGCGTTGTAGCTCTGCGGGAGTAAACATTACCTCATCGGGTAAAGCCTGTTCTGCAGGGTTGAGTTTGCTCAGCAAAATATTTTTGTCAATAGCTCGCAGCAACCGGTGTGTGTTAAAATCAATGCGGTTGCGAAAGGTAACAGGAGCCAATGCCACCAGTTTTTGCGGATAATCTTTCCATTCCGAAAAATTCAGCCTGAACAAATCGGATGGTTTTATTCCGATAAACTCATTTTCTTTCAGACGAAAAATATTTTCTTCGAACGGATAAATTATAAATGCATTTTCAAATGACGGAGATGCTGAAGGAAACGGCTCTGTGCTGTGCAGGTGTTGCGAAAGAAAAAGATTGAGTTCATAAAAGCCTTCAGCATTTTTTGACAGGGCCGTAAATTTTTTTTGTGTACCGTTTTTAAATGTTATTCCGGCTACCGGTTTTATGTTGTATTTTGGAGCAAGGCGAAAAAAATCGAGTATGCCCGATGTGTTGTTGATGTCGGCAACGGCTAATGTGGAAACACCTTTTTGCTGCGCTTCGCACAGCAGTTCTTCCGGACTCATGATTCCGTAATTGAAAGAGAAGAAGGTGTGGCAGCTAAGGTACATAATGGCTATAATACAATCATTATAAGGTTTGTAATATAAACAAAATAAAAATAGGGAGTTGTTGAGGCTGTCAACTCCGGCTCAGGATATTCTTTATCTGTTTGGCAGCCGGAGATTTCAGTTAATTGTTCTATTCAGTAAGAAAGCAGGATTTGGCAGGGTTGCATCATCCTCTGGTGAGACAGGTTATATCAACGGATCTGTAAGCAGAAGCGTAGCAGCTGACTATTTATGGAATTTGTGTAGTTATTTGGGAAGGTACTCTGCAAATAGTTAAGTGCTTAATGCCTTAGTTCACCGGCATCGGTAACATCAATAGAGAAGAATCTGCGGTATAGATGAATAATGATGGCAATAGCAACAGCAGCCTCAGCTGCAGCAGTGGCAATAATGAATAAGGTAAAGAACAGTCCATCCATCTGATCGGGCCAGAGATATTTATTGAAAGCAATGAAATTGATATTTACACTGTTGAGCATCAGTTCAATTGACATTAGAATAGTGATGAGATTCCTGCGGGTCAGGAATCCATACACACCCAGAAAGAACAATCCGGTGCTAAGAATTAAAAAGTGATTTAATCCGATTTCAGTCATGCTTTTTTAGGATTTGTTTTCATTGCAATTACGATACAGGCAATCATTGCAGCCAGTAATAAGGTACTGATTATCTCGAATGGAAGTGCATAACCTGAATCTCCGGTACTTAGCAATTGTTCACCAATTGCTTCAACTGAAGGGGAAGCAGAAAAGACCAAATTGCCGGGATTAAACCGATAAATCTGAATCAGGGTAAACAGGAAGCCAGACAGAGCAGCAATACCAGCAGTTATATTCCCTGTACGATTAACAACAGGTAATTCTTTTCCTGACTGTTGCGTTAAAAAGATCGAGAAGATAATCAAAACAACAATTCCTCCGACATAAACAGCAACCTGAACGGCAGCAATAAATTCATATTCCATCCAAAAATAAATTCCGGCAATTCCAATTAATGCAAACAACAGGTAGATTGCAGATCTGAAAATTTTTCTTGTTGTGACGGATAAAAATCCATTTAAGAGAATAAAGACAGCAATCAGGTAGAAAATAAAATCCTTCACAGGTTATCAGTTTGAAGTTAGCTTTTCTTTCAAGACAGTCTTTCTTTCTTCGGAATGATTATTCAGGGTGATCACAGAATTCTCTTTATTCAACGCCATCCATTATTTTACTTCCAGGTTTATTCAGGATTTTTATAAGCTGATTCCGGTCAAAGACGCTGTGCTCAAACGACTGATCCATCTTAATGGCATCAGTAGGACAGGCTTCAATGCATAAATTACACATGGTACACATATCCAGCCTGTAAACAAAAGTATCAATTGCTTTCTTTCTCTTCCCATCGGAAGTTGTTTCCATCTTGGTAACTATTTTAATTGAGCCATTAGGGCAGGCAATCTCACAAGCTGTACATCCGGTGCAGCGGTGCTCATTGTTCTCATTGTGAGTTAATACAACTTCTCCACGGAACCGTTCTGCAACCGGAGGTGAATATTCGGGATATTGTTTGGTGATTATTTCTTTATGGTGGGTGAAATAATAACCTGTACGCTTCATGCCAATCAACAACGACCGGATTGAGGTAAAGATATTTCGGAAGTAAGCTGCAACCATCAATTATTCCTGATTGGGCTGTAAATATACAATTTTCAGGTGCGTCAAGCTGATTAGAATCCATCCGTATAGCTGCAGATTTTAATTATTAATCATTTTTGCAATAAATGACAATTGAAGAAAAGGCAAGACGGTTCTGTGCTTACCAGGAGCGCAGTCATCAGCAGGTGCGTGATAAACTATATTCATGGGGGTTGCACAAAAAGGATGTTGAGAAGGTTATTGTGCTTATGATTGAAGAAGGCTATTTGAATGAAGAGCGGTTTGCAATGGCATTTGCCGGTGGCAAATTCAGAATCAAACACTGGGGAAAGCGAAAGATTGAAGTGGCTCTTCGCCAGCATAAAGTATCAGAATACTGCATCAGCAAGGCATTGAATTCCATTGATGAAAAGGAAGAACGGTTAACTGCTGAAAGCCTTGCAAGAAAATATTTTCAAAGGTCGAAAGAAAAGAATCAGAAAAGGAGAAGGCAATATACAGTGAGGTACCTGTTAACTAAAGGCTACGAATCGGGAATAGCCTGGCAGGCCGTTGAGCATCTTTCTGAATAACAATAAACTGAGCCGGCCGGGTTACTCCAAGTCAGAATGCCCGGCTTACAGCCAGAATCCAGCGGAACTTAAAATAGTCATTTTCTGCATAAGGCGGCTTATTAAGCAATAATGGCATATCAAAACGAATTGTAAAGGGATTTATCTTTTCACAGGGCCCGAATTTTTTGATAGTAAATGCAGTCCCGATTCCGGCATCAGCCCGAAATGTGCCAGTGTAGAATTTCTCATCCGTACGATTTGCATTGATAAAACCACCATCAGCAAATAAATAAATATTTGCTTTAAGCCAGTGCCTGGTGAATGCCGGCTGAAGCCTGATGAACCGGTTAAAGTCCAATTCTGCATTAATCGCTGCACCTGAATTACCTTTATATAGATATTTTATTTCTCCGTTATTGAATTCAGCAGCCAGGTAGCCGGCATATCCGCGAAGATTCAATCCGCCTCCGTATTGAAAGTGATTGGTACGGGCACTATAACCCAGCCATTGAGTAGGGTAGAATCCTCTGGAACGGACAAATTTTTCATCCATCATTTCTTCAGGGTTTGCTCCTGCCAGAAACAGTGATGATTCGTGAGGGATAAGGCTACCGGTAGCATATTGGCCAAATAACCTGAGATGGAAATCAAATTTTGAAAAGGATGTACGGCTAATATGAGTCAGACTGATTTTTGCAAAATCATAATCACTGAATAATGAAGATGATTGAATATTCAATGAGAAGGTATTGCTTAACTTTCCAACCTCGTAAGGGCAGTTAACTTCAGCAAAAAGATAGTTATTATAAACACCGGACTGCCATTGATCAGGAAACAGAAGGTATGCGAGATCATTGGTGTTTGGACGGTGCATTGATTTGAATCCTGTCCTCAGGCTTGCCCGTTGCCTGAGGTCTTTGAATTCAATAAAACCTTTGTATTCATTCAGCCCGTCAAGAAGTTTCATTGAGAAATCAACCCATGAATTTCGGACCAGCGACTGAAGAGGAGTTCTGTAACTGAGTCGGATTGAAAGCGGGTCAAACTGGGTAACATCAGCCGAAGGATCCAATTTCCCCTGAACCAGACCGGTATTAACCCAGGTATCAAAGTTGAATTGGTGAAGGTAATTCATATAGCTTCCTTCAAGGTGGAAACCAGCTTTAAAACCATCATAAGAATTATACCAGATATCAGGCCTGACCAGCATTTCATAATGCATCCGGTCGGGGATATTGTTAATTCTAGAATCAAACTTCAAAGTGGACGGAAACCAGGTAGTATTGTTAAGCATGTTGATGTCAGCCAGGCGCTGGGAAGTATCAATAACAACATAGTCAATTCCGGAAGGTATTGTTACTGTTGCGGTATAAACCGGATTCAAAACATCCCAGCCAAACCATTTGGGAAGTACCGTTGCATGGGTTTCTTTTACAAACCATGTATTCGGAATTAAAAAGTCATGCTTTGAACCATCTTTGGCAAAAACAGAGAAGTCAATAGGCATCTGCATTCGTTCTTTACGTTTAAAGCGGATTGTATAGGTGTCTGTTTCTTTTGTTTTTCGGATGGTTGAAACTTTATAGTCAATTCTTTTATCGGTTTCAAGCCATTGATCAAAAAACCAGTTCAAGTCAGCTTTGGTATAATCAATGATGGCCTGGCGAAAGTCTTCCGGATAGGGATGAGCTACTTTCCATCTGTCAAAATAAAACTGCATGGCATGAAAAAACAACGAATCACCTAACACATATTGAAGGTTATAGAGCATAGTAGCTGTCTTTCGGTAAACCTGAGAATAATTTGTGCCATTAACTTTGGTCTTTGTGTAAAACATGTCACTGTGCGTGTTGAGGAATCCGTCATTACCACGGATAGCATCACGGTAATAACCCCAATATACTTCATAAGTACGTGCGTCAACCTCTGATTTGAATTTTTGCTGGTATTTATTGTTGTACACTTTGGGTTCACCCATTTTACCATCAATTCTTTCAAGCCCGTGAGCTGTCAGCCATTGAGTAAATCCTTCATCAAGAAAAGCCCGGTAAGTCTCATTATTACCTACCATTCCGAAAAACCAGTTATGACCGACTTCATGAACGAACAATCCTCGGTAGGAGGGATCTCTTCCACCGTCAAGCGTGAGCATCGGATATTCCATTCCGTCACGAGCATCTGCAACAATCATCTTAGGATAAATATATCTGCCAATGTCTTTTGAGAAGACCTCAATAATCCGGGCCGTGTATTCAGCAGCATTTTGCCATCCCGAGGCATGTGGTTCCTGAACCAGAGCAATGCACTGCACATCTTCCCAGTAAGCTTCTCCGATGCGGTAAGTCGGGTCAGCTGTAAAGGCAAAATCATGGACATTCTCAGCATAGAACTTCCAGGTTTTAAATTTCCCAGAAGGGATTATTGGAGTTGAGGGAGCTTCACCCCAGGGTTTATCTTTGAAATTCCGGATGTCTAGCATTTTTCTGAGCGAATCAGGCAGCACTTCCTCTCTATTTTGAAGTATACCAGTTGCATCAAGGATATAATGGTCAGGAAGCCACAATTCGACCTCGTATGTTCCAAAGTCTCCATAAAATTCATGGCCTAGGTGCTGGTCTGTAGTCCATCCGAATTTATGGTCATAAACGCTGATTCTCGGGTACCAGTGTACTCCGTCATAGTGTTTGAATCCATAGGAATTAAAAATTTTCATTCGTCTCCGGATGCTACCATTATCATAGTATGTTTTAAAAGCAGCATAAAAATCAATCTTATTGCCCGGAAGAAGAGGATTTTTCAGAAGCACCTTTACAATCGTATTATCATAAATGAGTTCCGGGTCATAAGAACCTGAACCGTCTGAGACAGATAACGATTCAATCATGGTGCCAAGTCCTTGAGATTCGTACTTACCGAAAAAAGGTTTACGTTCTCTGTTGGTAATCAGATTTTCATAGTAGGAACCGGGCTGAAAGGCATTCTGATAAAGGTGAAAGAACACGAAGAAAAGTGTGTCAGGTGAATTATTGGAATAAGTAAGTCGGAGGGTTCCTGTAATGATATCTGTATTGTCATCCAATTGAGCGCTGATCCGGTAGTGAACATCCTGTTGCCAGTAACCGGGATACGGGAGTTTGTTTTTCCAATAATATGGATTTTCAGGAGTACTATACGAATCAGATGCTTGATCCGGATTCCAGTTTTGGGATTGAGAAAAGAATGGTATCAATAAAAACACTAAGGAAACTAGGTGCGTCTTCATATCATGTGTTTTGGTTTGACAAAAATTAGGTTGAAGCGAATTTAGCTGAATTATTTTATCTTCCAGCGGGAGTTCTGGCTTTGTAAGATTTGAAACACTTTTATCTGGTTTACGTAAATGGTTCTGACTAAACAGAGTTGAATTGAACCAAACCACTTTTTATGTTTCTTTTTAACCGGACTTATCAAGCTGTCATGGTTGTTGTAGCATTAGTAATGCTCTCAATAGTGGGCAGAGCACAACCAATTGCTCAGTTTACAGTACAGGGAAATACTTCAGGGTGTGCACCCTTGACTGTTCAGTTCGTCAATCAATCCATTAATGCAATTGCTTATTTCTGGGATTTTGGCAATGGGAATACTTCAACCATTGAAAACCCGGTAACGGTCTATTTGCAACCTGGCAGTTTTACAGTTAAACTTGTAGTGACTTCACAAAATGGTGTAAAGGATTCGGTTATCAGGTTAAATTATATAAATACCGGAATGGTTCCGGCTGTTAACTTTAATGCAACACCGGCAGTTGTTTGTGAAGGTGAAACAATTTCCTTCCATAATCAATCGCAGTATTATTCATCCTGTCTTTGGGATTTTGGAGACGGGAATACATCAACCGATGCTTCACCATCTCATCAATATACACTTGCCGGACAATTTACGGTTACCCTTGTAGCCTATAACCAGCAAGGTGGGTGCAGTAATTCATTGACTCGTCAGAATTTCATTACAATTCATCCAAAACCGGAAACAGACTTCTCAGCTCCTACAACTGTAGTATGTGATTCAAATCAGCCGGTTATTTTTACTACTGCTTCTGTCAATGCTTCTGCTTTTGTATGGGATTTCGGAGATGGGCAAACATCAACTCAACAGAACCCATCACATCTATACGGAGTTCCCGGTCAATTTACGGTTTCACTGATTACCACAAGTTCACAAGGGTGTAAGGATACCGTTGTAAAGGTAAATTATATAACATTACTTGATAATCCGGTTCCGGTTATTACCTCAACCAAGAACTCAGGCTGTACTCCAGTCTCAATCGGTTTCTCAACAACAGCTCAGAATGTCAATACCTATTCATGGGATTTTGGCTCAGCCGGAATTAGTAATCTGGCAGCTCCGGTAATTCATTACAGTTCAGCCGGTAATTACCAGACTGTTTTAACTGTCAACTATCTGAACGGATGTTCCAATACTTCGCTTCCATTATCATTAAGCATTTATAAAACTCCGATTGTAAGCTACAATTTTACACCGGCATCAGGATGTAGCCCGTTATCAGTGTCATTTATAACCCAGAATACCGGTGTCGGGCACTCTTACTTATGGGATTTTGGTGACGGCCAAACTTCAGCACAACAATATCCGGTTCATAGCTATGGCGGAAACGGTGTTTTTACAACTTCACTAACGGTAACCAGTATGTATGGCTGCTCATCAACATTATCTTTACCTAATCAGGTTGTTGTAAATAATACGGATGCTTCTTTTTATGTTGATGTGACATCAGGTTGTCCTCCGCTAAAGGTTTTATTTACTCCGAATTCAACCGGATCGAATGTTACTTACTTGTGGAATTTCGGAGACGGACAGACTTCAAACTTGCAATCACCTACTCATTTATATCAGTCAAGCGGAAGCTATATTCCTTCACTCACAGTGACTGATGGGAGTGGCTGCACGGCTACTTATACATTACCATCACCGGTCTTGGTAAGCCAGTCAGGAACCACTTTTATCACACCGCCTCCGGTTACAGCTTGTGCTCCGTTTACTGCTAATTTTTCTGATAATTCATTTGGAGCTGTTTCCTGGAACTGGGATTTTGGAGACGGAAGTTCATCCACATTACAAAGCCCGACCCATACATTTTTCACTCCTGGATCTTATACCGTTTCGCTGAATACGCAAACAGCTGGAATCGGATGTAGCCAACAGATTCCTGTTTACCGGGTCTTTCACATCATTGGTGGTGAAGCTAGGTTCTCATTTGAGACAGAAAAATGCCCACCTTACATTGCATATTTTCATGATAGCTCAGTAAATGCTGTGTCGTGGTTCTGGGATTTTGGTGATGGTTTTACCAGCACTCAGCAACATCCGGTCCATACGTATGCAAATCCAGGGACCTATACCGTTTCTTTAACCATTATCACAAATGACGGATGTTCCTACACGGCAACCCATAACTATGCTGTTTACTTTGAACCGTTGTCTGCCAATCTGATTGCATTTACAACAGATACGGTCCTTCCACTGAATGTTCAGTTTTATGCCAATTCACAAGGAGCTACCAGCTGGTTCTGGGATTTTGGAGATAGTATAACTTCAACCTTACAAAATCCTATTCATGTTTTTTACACTCCGCCTCCTTATAACATTTCACTTACCATTGCAAATGACAGTTGTTCTTATACATTCATCTTCCCGGATGTTGTATTGGGAACCGGAAGTATAAATCTGAATAATGATTCAACCATTGTGCATGAGCCGGAACCACAGACTGATTGTGCTCCGTTTTCAATCCATTTTTATTGCCCTGTTCTTAACACAACTGACTGGCTTTGGATATTTGGAGATGGAGGAATCTCAACCTTAAAAAATCCGGTTTATACTTATACAACCCCCGGATTGTATGACCTGACTTTAGTTACTACAGATCTGAATGGGACTATTGATACCTTATTTAAGCCCCAGTTTATCAGAGTTAATGGTGTAACCGGTGGATTTAACATGAATGCTTCAGCAACCTGTAGTGGAAATTCAATTGCTCCGGTAGCATTGACTCAAAATGCTGCTTCTTATCTCTGGGATTTTGGTGACGGGACTACCTCAGCCCTTCCTTCACCTCAACATTCCTATGCCAATCCTGCTAACAATTATATCGTTTCACTGATTGTAACGGATACCAGTGGCTGTTCTGCTTTCGCTCAGCAATCCTTTTATGGAGTTGCTGTTAATTCGATTTTTTCAGATAAACGGAAAATATGTGCCGGTGATACGGTTCTGTTTAGTACAGTCAATCAGAACTATGCATCCTATCTGTGGGATTTTGGAAACGGGTTTACATCTACTTTGCCAAATCCGGCTTTTGTATTTAATAATGGAGGTGTATTTAATGTAACACTTACCATTACGGATACAACTTTCTGCCAGCAAACTATTTCACTTCCGTACCCTATAGAGGTTACCCGTCCGGAAGCATTATTTACAACCCTCAGCTCAAACTCAAATTGCCAGTCTGTATGGTATAAGTTTACTAATCAGAGCAATAACGCAACATCCTATCTATGGAATTTTGGGAACGGTTATCTTACCAATACTGCCAACCCGACATGCTACTATAATCTGAATAACCCAGGCAATTTTACAGTTACATTAACGGCTTTTAATAACGGTTGCAGCAGCAGTTATTCAATGCAAAATGCAGTTTACATTCCTTATACTGATGCCGGGTTTACATTTACAAAAAGTGGAGACTGTATTCCGGTAACCGTTACCTTCTCAGATACCAGCCGGGATGCAATTTCATGGTTCTGGGATTTTGGGGATGGTACTTTTTCAACTCAGCAAAATCCTGTTCATATTTATAATTCTGCACCCTCAGCCCCGGTTAAACTGACCATAACCAATCAATACGGATGTACGGATACTATTAGCACTCAACTGATGAATGCTGCTTTTGCTGGAGTTAGTATGGCCAAACAAACCGGATGTAATCCATTTCAGGTTAACTTTTCGGATTCTTCTGCAAATGCTGTTGCCTGGAACTGGGATTTTGGAAACGGGCAGATTTCAAACCAGCAGAATCCGACAGTAACCTATACTCAGAACGGATATTATCCTATTCAACTTACTATTACTTCCGTGTTTGGGTGTACCAGTTCAGTAATCATTGACTCGGCTGTCCACGTTACAGGTCCAATTGCTAGTTTCAACACAACTACAACTTCCAGTTGTGCACCGGCATTAATTGACTTTCAGAATACTTCTTTGAATGCAGCTTCTTATCTGTGGAGTTTTGGAGATAGCAGTTTCTCGAACAGTATTCAGGCAACACATGTCTATCATACTCCGGGTACGTATCAGGTTTCACTTACAGCTACTGATTCATCAGGATGTACGGATTCGGTCAGTCTGAATTCAGGGATCGTGATTACAGGCCCGGTTGCCGATTTCAACATTCCTGGTAACTCCGGTTGTGCTCCTTTTGAAGTTGATTTTTCAAATCAGACAATAAATGGAATAATATATTTCTGGAACTTTGGTGATGGTGATTCATCGGCAGCTGAAAACCCAAAGCACATCTATCAATCAGCCGGAAATTATATTGTATCACTGATTGCATGGGATTCAACAGGTTGTGAAGATGTATTTGTATATCCCGATACCATCAGGGTATTTGACAAACCCTCAGTAACCGTTTCATCTTCTGCTTTAACAGGATGTACCCCGCTTACCGTTAGTTTTCATGCTGCTTCTACCGGTACTTCAAATCTGCTGTGGAACTTTGGTGATGGATTGACAAGTCATAATCCCGACCCGGTTCATATATACAGTGACAGCGGAACTTATACCGTTTCACTGATTGCACTTTCAAATGGTGTTTGTGACGACACTACCTTGATGACTGTCCTGTCATACCTTTCACCGCATGCGGATTTTACAGCTGATGTGACGGAAGGATGCGCACCGCTAACCGTTAATTTTTTAAATCAGTCATCCGGATTAATTGCGGGTTCATATAGCTGGACATTCAGTGATGGCCAGACATCAACTCAGGAAAATCCGGTTATGATTTTTTCTCAGCCGGGTTTATATTCAGTGACCCTGGCCGTTACCAATAACGGAATTTGCACTGATTCGCTGGTTCAAATAGCTTATATAACCGTATATGATTCTATTCCGCCTTCAGCCCCTCAGTTACTGTCAGCATCTGTTAAAAGTGATAATGAGGTAACACTTACCTGGATGAATGTTGCTGATGCAGATATCTGGGCGTATCATCTATACAGGCAGAATCGGCTAACAGCCGGCTGGGATCTGATTTATTCGGTCATTGATACGAACGGTGTTGCTCTCAATGTGATAAACACATTTACAGATACAGGACTTGTTACTTTATGTGAGAACTACAGCTACCGGTTACAGGCAGAGGATCGGTGCGGTAACCGAAATCCGCTTGATTCACTTACCATCCATACAACAATGAATATTTCTGCCTTTGATCAGGGTTCCGGAATCAGAGTAGAATGGACTCCCTATAGCGGTTGTTATTTTGATGAATACGAATTGCAGAGAAGTGAGGCCGGAGGGGGCAGTTGGGTTGAAGTTGCCAAACTTAGTTCACTAATCACTTCTTATATTGACAGTTCGGGTTTATGTCCCGGTATTTATAATTATCGGATAAAAGCCCGTTCATTATGTAATTCAGCCTATTCGGCATGGAGTGATACGTCAGCCTCCGGTACGGAAGGTGTCGGAAGGCAGGTTGTTGATATTGTCTTTGTCACAGTGATGGATGATGAATACATCAGTCTTGAATGGGAGCCGCCTTTGGCTTTCCCCGATCATGTCATCGGTTATGAACTGTACCGGTCGTCTGATAAGATCAGCTATTTCCGGCTGACTTCGTTAAGTAACACAGAACTCAAGTATGATGATTATGCAGTTGATGTACATAATCAAAATTATTATTACATGATTATTCCGTTAAATGACTGTAATGTAGAACCGGATACCGGATATATCGGCTCTTCAATTTTGCTAAAAAGCGAAATGAACCCTGAAACAGAGTCCGTTAAACTGAAATGGACTCCGTATGAACAATGGCAAGACGGGGTTAAAGAATACATAATTCAACGTAAAGATGGGGAGCATCCATGGGATACGATTCGGACCGTAGGAGGTAGCCGTACAGAAACAGAGGATTAAAGAATTTCCTTTGACGGGCTCCTGTTTGCTTTTTTGATAGCTGTGTTTAGCTCGTATCCGATAATGAGTTGCAGGCAATTAAAATTAATCCACACAAGAATAATAATCAGCGTACCTATAGAACCGTATATTTTATTGTATTGGCTGAAGTTTGCAATGAAATAGTTAAAAGCAAGCGAAGTAATCACAATCAGAAAAGTAGTCAAAATGGAACCGGGTGAGATAAACCGGAACTGCTCATGTTTGTGAGTTCCGAAATAATACAGACAAGAGATAGCTGTAAAGCATAGCATGAGAAGCAGAATCCATTTCCCGGTTATAACCAGAAAAACCGGAATTTGTGAGTGGAGTTCGATTGAGTTGGTCAGAAAGTAAATGATCACTTCACTGGTTATGATCAGTGCTATTGTTGTAAGAATAAGAAAGGATAGAAAAAGAGTTAGCCAGATTGATTTCATTCGAAGTTTAAAACCCTTTATTTTAAACTCGCTACCTGAGTTGAAAGCCTCAATAACAGACAGTACTCCGTTTGAACTGATGTAAAAAGTAAACAGAAACCCTAATGAAACAAAACCATGCCTTTGCCGGGTTATGATATCTTCAATGGTTTGTTTAGATGCTTCATAGGTGTAAGGTGGTAACAGGTCATATAACAGTTGCATCAGCTTATCATCAAAATGGTCTATCGGAATATATGGAATGAGTGAAAAAACAAAAATGATAGCCGGGAAAAGTGCAAGGAAGAAACTAAAGCTGATTGAGCGGGCGCGGCTCTGAACTTCACCCTGGCTCATTCGCTGAACAAAAAAGTGAAGTACTTCATAAACGGATGCACCATCAAATCCCCACGGTGAAATACGCTTGGTAAGTATGATTATTGACTGTATAAAAGGCAGGAATTTAATTATTTTAAGCATCGGCTAAACCGCTTTGAGGCTTAAATCTAAACTTTTATAGGAATGAGTTAGACATCCGGCTGAGATAAAATCAACACCTGTAAGTGCATACTCGCTGACTGTTTCCAGTGTGATATTCCCTGAGGCTTCGGTTTCAAACTTATTATTGATGAGTTTTACTGCTGTTTTGATATCTGTAATGGAGAAGTTATCGAACATAATCCGGTTAACTCCGCCAGTGCTGATGACTTCTTCCACTTCTTGTAAGTTACGCGTCTCAATTTCGATGTTCAATGTTTTATTCAGGGAATTAAGATAGTTCTGTGTTTTTTTGATGGCAGCAGAAATCCCACCTGCAAAGTCAATATGATTGTCTTTGAGCATAATCATATCATATAACCCCATTCTATGATTTTGTCCGCCACCGATCCTTACTGCCCATTTTTCAAAATACCTGAACAGGGGGGTTGTCTTACGTGTATCAAGGATAATAGCATTGGTTTCTTTAACTGCGCTGCAAAATTTATTTGTCAGCGTGGCGATACCACTCATTCGTTGCATACAGTTAAGTACGATTCGTTCCATTCTCAGCAAATCATGAGTCAGGCATTCAATCTCAAAGACTGAATCTCCTTTATAAACGGATTCACCATCTTGTTTAAGCGCAACGAAGTTAAACTTACCCTTACAGGCAGTCTGATAAATCAAGGAAGCCAGTTCAACACCGGCAATAATTCCATCTTCTTTAACCATCAGGATAGCTTTGCTTTTCTGGCCTGGACCAATAATGGCAAGTGATGAGTAATCTCCGGATCCTTCATCTTCCTGAATCCAGAGGTTAATGAATTCTGCAGTAGTCATATTGCAAATGTCGTTAATTAGCTAAGGCATAAAAAAAGGAAGTATTTATTACGGTAAATACTCCCTGCTCATATTCTAATTTGATTAGTCCTTCTCGAACCGCAGTTCCTGGATGATTTCTGAACCATTAACAGTCTTAATAAAAATATAGGTACGGTAAGAAGCACCTTGAGTGGAAACGTATGAACCAATCGCATACTTTGCCCCGTCTTTTGATAATCCTTTATGAATAAAGTTAAAGGAACGGGGAGGATTCTTGGTAAAGAAATCCTTTAAAACCTGCTCTGCCTGAGCTTTAGAATAGACTTCTTCACTTGACAGGATAGTCAAATCAACATTACTTCCAAAATATCGGGATATTTGCCTCGAATCACCAGATCGGATTACTGAAGTCAAATCATCAAAAATATCAGCAGTTGCCTCAAGCCGGATGAAACTGGTACAGAATAAAATGATCAGGATACTATAAATGGGTTTCATTGGTATTTTTCTAAAGTATAGCTAAAATCAAGCCAAAGAGTTTTATGTAATACTTTGTAAATCAGGATATTATTTAAATTTAATTGTAAGTTATATTGATTTTTACAGAATATGGAAATTGTGTTATTGATGATGCAGCGGTCAACTGAACCGTTTATCATTTCAGGAATTGAGTATTATCTTGCAAAGATAAAGCCGTATGTCAAAATCACTCCTGTTGAGATAAAGCATTCACTGAATACCACTGTGCGTGCCTTACCGGCTGAAGAACAAAAACTATTTGAAAAATATATCAGAGAAAATGATTTGGTGATTTTGCTGGATGAAAAAGGGAAGCAAATGAACTCAAAGCATTTTGCAGGATATCTTCAATCACTACTGAACAGAGGAAAAAAACGGATTGTTTTTGTGACGGGTGGTGCTTATGGTTTCAGTTCAGGAATGCGGGCAAAGGCATTTGATACTATATCGTTGTCATCACTCACGTTCTCACATCAATTAGTCAGGCTGGTTTTTAGCGAGCAATTATTCCGTGCCTTCAACATACTGCATGGCGGAAAGTATCATCATTCAATCAGTTGATAATTCTTTTGTAAATCGTTTCATACAATTCTATTCCTGATTGCAGTGAAAAATTCTTTAAAGCGATTGCTCTGATTTCTTCCTGCCGGACAAAAAAGTGAATTAAATTATTGGCTGCCATGTAATAAGCATCCTCATTGAAATGCTCAATGAGAATACCAGCTTTACCATCATTATAGAATGCATCTGAATCACCGATTCCCTTATTTGTTACAACAGGAATCCCCATAGCCATCAGTTCAGCCTGCTTAACAGGCGAGGATGCTTTCTTTGAAAAGCCGGGTCGGATAAAAAAGATTGCTGCATTTCCAAGACTTAGCAGTTCCGGCAGTTCATCTCTCTGGCCGGTAACTATTTTAAGTTCAGAAATATTTTTTTCAGCAGCTTTAGCACGGATAAGCTCATGTTCATGCTGGGTTATAAATAAAAAGACAGACGATGGTCGGAGTTTCTTGAGAACAGTAAAAAAATCAAGCATTTCATCCAACATGTACCAGGTCCCAATGGATCCTAGGTAAATCAAAATAAAAACATCATCAGGAATCTTCAGTTTTTCTCTGATTTCAACAGATTTTTCTTGTTGCCCATACATAAACAGATTAGTATCGCAACAACAAGGAATGACATAAACAGGGACTTTGTTTTCGTTATGTTTCCACTCATGAATGAGCCAATGTTTTGCATTTTCAGTAAGTGAAACAACAGCAGCAGCTTCGTTTAACAATATTCTTTCCTGTTTTTTAAAATAGGAAAAGATCAATTTGAAAACCGGATTTCTAAGGTTCCAGAGTTTACCTTCAACCCGCTCATCTGCCCAGAAGCCCCGCATATCAAAAATAAATGGGACACCTGTTTTCTGCTTCAACTTCAAAGCCACAACAGATGCTGGATAACTGCGGCTATGAATAAGGGCTACATTTTCCTTTTTTATAATCTTCAGAGCAGTATTGTACATTTTAAGCAAATCTGAAAGTGTTGAAATAACAGGAGGGTTTTTATGATATTGTACAGGAAACCAGTTGATCCCTGTTTCAGCAATTTTTTTACTGACTTTTTTAAACAGATCTGTTTTTAGTTTTTTTTCAAAGCTGATTAGGTGAATTGTAAAACCCTTTTGAGCTAAGCCATCAAGATAGGGTAAAACCTGCGACTGTCCTAACGGGTCTGTCATTCCGTCATAAGAGAGATAAAGTACATTTGCCACAAACTTGTTTTTATATCAGGCGTTCAGTTTGGCCAAAATTAGATACAGATGGATTATAATGTAATAAATTTTACAGATTGGCTGCTGGTCCCGTTCTATCTTTTTTTTGTTTTTCTTTTTGCCAGATTTGTCCGTAATAAGCACATTGACCAGCACCCGGAGTACAGGTATTACCTGCCCGGCCTGACAGTAAAGATTATTGGAGCTGTTCTTCTGGCTTTAGTTTATACCACTTATTATCCGGGTGGAGATACAGTTGGGTATTTCCTGGATGGCTTAAGCTGGAATAAGTTGCTGTTTGAGAGCCCGGCAGCTTTTCTTAAAGTATTTATTGAGGGATCAAGTGAAAGTAATTATTATTTGTTTTCTGAGGCTACAGGCTACCCTCTTTACTGGAGAGCAGACGAAACCAATTATGTAGTTCGGTTTTCATTTTTAGCAGGATTTCTGGGAGCCCGAAGTTTTCTGGTAGCATCCATACTTTTTGCAGTAGCATCATTTGAAGGAATATGGAGGCTGTTTGTCATTTATGCAAATGAATTTCCAAAAACAACCAAGGGGCTTGCAATTTCGTTTCTGTTCATTCCTTCTGTTATTTTCTGGGGATCGGGAATATTAAAGGATACAGTTACAATCAGTTGTATCGGATATTTTTTTGCAGCATACTATAAAGTGCTGATCAAAAGGGAGAAGGTACTGATTAATATCATCATCATTTTTATTTCAGCCTATCTGATTCTAAAAATCAAACCTTACATTTTTGTGGCTTTGTTGCCGGCTGTTGCAATATGGACGACTAATCAATACCTGGCAAGAATCAGGGGGTCTTTTACCAGATTTATTATTGCTCCGCTATCATTTATTCTGATTGGAGTATCAGCCTTTGTGGTGTTCACACTTCTTTCCTCACTGTTAAAAGCCTATTCATTAGAGAATATCTTAGAAAAGGCTGTGACAACCCAACGAGATCTCAAATCTGATTATTATGAAGGAAATGCATTTGACATTGGAGAATTGGAACCTACGGTCAGTAGTTTTCTGGCACATTCACACAAAGCAATTAATGCTGCTCTGTTCAGACCATATATCTGGGAGGCAAACAATTTGGTAATGTTTATTTCCGGAGTTGAGGATCTTTGGTTTCTGCTGTTTACGCTGGTAACTCTCTTCAGGGTAAGAGTATTAGGAATATTCTCCTATTTCACAAAAAATCCGTTACTGACTTTTGGTTTGGTATTTAGCCTGTTTTTTGCTTTTTCGGTTGGTATTTCAGCTTCAAATTTTGGGAGTATGGTTCGCTACAGAATTCCGCTACTTCCCTTTTTTATTAGCAGTCTTTTTATTATAAATTCCTATGTACGCGAAAAAAGACTGGTTAACTAAAGAGAAGTTCAATTTGTTCTTTTAAGGTACAGAAGTTCAGAAGTGGTCTTCAAACCAGTGATGACGTACAAGTAAATGCTAAATTCTGTTATAAAGATAGGGTGTGCCAGATAGATAACCCTTAATCTGAGAATTAACATAGTGATAATTAATCAAGCCAGGTTTTCTGACAATGGTCTCACTTAAATATTCATTAGTAAGATAACGTAATTCACTGCTTAACCATTAGTTAAGAGGAATTGCCAATCCTTGTTTAGATCTCTTGAACCAATATTTGGGAAGATACCTGAATATAATCCCTCATAAAATAAATTTAGAAGTTGCCTCTCTGTAATTGAAATGTAGGCTCATATTCAGTGAAGCTTCAACAACCCGGTGATCAAGAAAGGGTATTCGGGTTTCAAGAGAGTAGAGCATACTGGCCCGTTCTAATTTTGTGAGCAGATCCTCCTGCAAATTAAACGGCAATCAAATAATGACTGGATTTCAAAAGGATCAAGATTAAAAGACTATTCTGATATAAACTAACCTGCTATTCCGCCCATTTTGTTAATCTAGGATAGATTACAAAATTACTGCTTCATCATTCTTTATTTAACTTGTTAATTTTATGATTCTATTATCTTAGGCAAAAAATGATATCTGGAATCAATGCCCATGCACTCAAAAGGAGTGCGAAAGGAAAACTTTTTAAGCATTTTTGCAAATTATCATAAATGGTTCAAAAAAAAATTAAACTTATTTATCTGTTTAGTCTCATTGACAAGGCACTGCTAAATGAGGTTATTACAAAATACTTCTCTGAATCAGATAAATTTGATTTCAGTATCATTCTGATGAAATCCGGATCCTCTGAGTTGGAACGATTCCTGATTAGAAATAATATTAAGCATTGGTCAATTCCATATCAGGGGAAAAGAGACTTAATCAAGACATTCTATGCGATCCTGAAAATTTTGATTAAGGAGAAACCGGATATTCTGAATGCCAACCTATTAGATGCCTCAATGGCCGGATTACCTGCAGCCTGGATTTCCAGAATACCTGTTCGGATTTTAAGCAGGCATCATAGTGATTTTCACCATACCTATCATCCTCATTTTGTTAAATATGATAAAATGCTGAACCGGCTTGCCACTCATATCGTAGTGCCTAGCAGTGTTGTAAAAAGTCTTATGATCGAGAAAGAAAACGTCAAAGCGGATAAGATAAAAGTTATTCACCATGGGTTACCGTTAGAAGAGTTTGCTGAAGTTGAACAGGATCGTGTAATTCAGCTCAAAAGACAATATGGATTAACTGAAGTTAAAGGACCTGTTATTGGAGTAATTTCCAGGTTTATGCATTTAAAGGGAATTCAGTATTTAATTCCGGCTTTCAGCAGGTTACTACAAAAATACGGTGATGCTCATCTTATTCTGGCTAATGCAAAAGGCCCGTATGCTCCTGTAATAATAAGTGGGCTGAGTGAAATCCCAAAAGCTAATTATACTTTAATAGATTTTGAAATGGATGCACCAGCACTTTATAAATTGTTTGATATTTTCCTTCATGTCCCGATTAATTCACTGGCAGAGGCATTCGGGCAGGTATATATTGAAGCTTTAGCTGCAGGAATCCCCTCTGTGTTTACCTTATCTGGTATTGCATTGGAGTTTATCAGAGATAAACAGAATGCTGTTGTAACCAATTATAAAGACAGTGATGGAATTTTTGATGCTATGAGCTGGATTATGAATAATCCTCAGAAAGTGAAAGAAATGACTAAGCAGGGGCAGGTTGATGTATTCCGGCAATTTCACAGCTTAAAAATGATTAAAGAATTAGAGGCGTATTTTCTCCGTACTTTAAAGGAGACTAAAGGCTGTCTGTAAGTGATATGAGTACACAACCTCTTATTTCTGTTGTTATCCCATGCTATAACGCTGAACAGTTTGTTAAACAGACCATTGACTCTATAATCAATCAAACGTATACCAATCTTGAGATTATTTTAATAGATGACGGATCAACCGATTCAACTTTAAAAATTCTTAATGAATGTTCTTTAAATGATAGCAGAATAAGGGTTTACCGGAATCCGGAGAATCGGAAACTGATTTATACTCTTTCTAAGGGTATTGAACTGGCTGCCGGAGAGTATATTGCCAGGATGGATGCCGATGATACCTGTACGGCTGACAGAATTCAAACACAATTAAACTATTTACTTGACCACCCGGAGGTTGATGCCTGTTCAACGGGTTATAATGTTATCAATTTCAAGGGAAAGATACTTACAACAAAATTTCCGAAAGCGATCAATAGCGCAACTTTAAAATTTATTTCAATGTTTTCTACTCCGATTAATCATGGAGCTTTACTTGCAAAGAGTAACGTGATGAAAGAGAATAAATACGACAAGAAGTATCTTCATTCTGAGGATTACGAATTGTTTTCACGCTTACTTCTTAACGGTTATAAAATGACTAATTTGAATAAGAGTCTTTATAATTACAGGAAGAATTTAAATAGTGTCTCTAACGTTTTTGAACAGATACAGATCAGGACTCACATTGGCATTTCACTAAGAAACTTACTTCAGTACTTTGGTGAACAGCCGGATGAAATGATTCATAAAATTATGGTTCACCGTCTTGATTTTAAACCAGAGCGGGTACAGGTTATTGAAGCATTGAATAAATTAGCGATTTACAAAAAGGAGTTTCTTGAAAAAGAGTCCTGTACTGCTGAAGAGAGAAGAGAAATTGAGGATTTTATGATTGAGCAACAAATGGATATACTTATCCAGTCGTTTAAATATTCAAAACCTGTGGATAAGTTAAAACTGATTCCACTGTTGTTTAATTACCGGAAGATTTTCTATTCGAAAAGAGGATACAACTATCTCAGGTCAAAAATTGAGAAAGTGGAATGGTTGTAATTATTATTGCTTAATCATTCTCACAGTTTTTAGTTCATCATTGTATTGTACTGTGATGGTATACATACCTTTAGCCAAAGAAGCAGTGGAAAGCATGGTCTCATTATAGCCTTTTAAAACCTCAACATTAGGTTGGCAGTAAATTAATTTTCCTGATACCTCATAGAGACAAATGTCAACAGAACCTCTTGAAGGAACGGTAAAGATAAGCACTGCATTATTGAAAACCGGACTTGGGTTAATGTGTAGGTTACCAAAGGTGTCATCCAGTGTTGCACACATTCTGTTATTTGAAGAGTCTGCATCCTGAAACTGATTCACACTCAGGATTTCGAGACAATAATAGCCCGGATTATAACCTGGAATAGTTACAAATCTTGAATTTAATGGAAGAACCAGATTTTCACCTGGTTTCAGAGGAACAGTACCTTGCCAGGATTCATTGATTGCAGAATTGCGGTCAGTATAAGCACGGTATTCAAACTTGCTTACCATGACATTACCTTTATTCCTTATTACTGCACTTAGCTTTAACTCATCAGGAGTCGAAACTGCATTCACACTGGTTATAGCCAGGTCAAGATTTGGAAATAATACAACAACAGGTTTTGAGAGTGTATCAGTACATCCGCTGCTATTGGTTACAATTAATGAAATTGTAAAAGAGCCTGTGTCAGAATAAGTATGAAGCGGGTTCGGATCAGTGACCAAAGCAGAACCGTCCCCAAAGTTCCAACTGTAAGAATTGAGTCCGGGAGTTGAATTCACAATAGTTACTGTTAAAGGAGGACTTCCAAAATCCGGAGTAACCGTGTAGCTAGCTTCAGGTAATGGCGATACAGTGACAGGTTGAGAGGCAGAATGAGTGCATCCGCTGTCGCTGATTGCTGTTAATGTAACATTGAATGTTGAAGCTGAATAATAGGTATGAACAGGGTGCTGGTCATTTGACAATTGTGAATTATCTCCGAAGTTCCAGGTAAACTGACTTATTGAACCACTCAGAATGTAAGAGAGATTTGTAAATTGGTTTGAACTGCCGATACAAATGGAGCTCGAAGTAGTGAAACTAACCTGAGGTACCGGATTGACAGAAATATGCTTTGTTACAATCCTGCTGCAGGTATTTAAAGCGGTTGCTGTTAAAGTAACCTGGTAAACTCCGGGCTGGGCATAGAAATGAGATGGTGAAGGAATGATGGAAGAGGGTGTGTTATCACCAAAATTCCAGTTCCAGAAAAAAGCGGTATCCGACTGGTTACTATTCAGGTTGATATAGCTAAACTGGGTTGACTGTCCCAAACAGGTTGGTGAGATTGAGAAATCAAATTCAGGAGAAGAATTGATTATCAGATTATCTGATGACGTATCAGTACAGCCAAAAGCAGAATAAACAATAAGAGCGACTTCATAAGGGCCATTGCTGTTATATGTGTGTTGGGGAGTTTGCTGAACTGAAAATGTCCCATCTCCAAAGTTCCACAGGTATCCGGCAATGTTACCTGAAGGTACCGAAGATGTATTGAAGAAATTGATAGCTGAACCCACACAAGGGAAAGAGCTGACCCATGATGCTAAGGGTTTAGGATAAACAATGACCTGCTTATCAATACTGTTTGTGCAACCGGTGTTTGTAAACACAGTAATTGTAACCGTATAATTACCGGGACTCAGGTACTGATGAGAAACACTATTACCGGTTGCAAAATTACCATCACCAAAATTCCAATTAATGGAGTCAATACTGGAGCCGGACGGTGCAACAGATTGGTCAGTAAATACAATTGCCGAATCAATACAAGCATTCTGAAAACTGAAATCAGCAACAGGACTGTCAATAACGGTAACAAGCGAAGAAAGACTGGTGTCACAATCAGAGTAAGTTTTAACAAACAGGGTTACCTGATAGATACCCGGAAGGGAGTACTGATGGACTACATTATCACCAGGCTGGGCAGGTGTGGTATCTCCGAAATCCCAGGAAACTGAAACAATGCTGTCTCCGGGACTAATAATAGAAGTGTTAGAAAACTGTATGTTGCTGTTAATACAGGCTATTGACGGGAAAAAGGTAAAGGAGGGTATGGCTTTTTCACTGATATGCAGAGAGGTTATCAGTGTGTCTTTACATCCATTTAAAGAAGTTGCAATAAGCCCAACCTGATAATTAGCGGAGCCTGTTGGATAGGTATGTTGCGGATTCTCAATTGAAGACTGATTCCCGTCTCCAAAATCCCATTCATAAGTTAAAGGTCCTCCGCCCTGTAATGAACTGAGGTTAGTGAATGAAACCTGATCACCAGAACATGTAGATGTGAATGAAAAATCGGTAAGCGGACCTGGAACAATTGTAATTATCTGGCTGCTCGAATCCGGACATCCATTATTTGTATAGGCTGTTAGTTTTACGGTAAAACTTCCGGCTGATGCAAAACTATGTACCGGATGCTGATCATTCGATACAGGGCTGCCGTCACCAAAATCCCATTCCCATGCCGCTATGGTATCATTCACTGGCGGTACCGATAAATCATTAAATAAAACCTGTGTACCACGGCATTGATTATCAATAAATGAAAAGGCACTTTGAGGTAATTCATTTACTGTAATAACCTTTGATATTGTGTCAGCACAGCCGGCTTCTGAAGTTACAACCAGAGTTACAGTATTCGTAGCAAGGGTGCTGTATGAATGTTGTGGAGCTGATGTTCCCGAAAAAGGAGACCCGTCACCAAAGTCCCATTGCCAGCCTGTAATTGATCCTGCTGTAATTGCGGACTGATCATTAAAAGAAGCAAGTAAATTGAGACATATAGCAGAATGAGAAAAATCTGCTTGGGGATACGGAGCAAAAAAGATACTGTCTGACTGCACATGAAACGTACCTGATGGCGATACGGCTGAATATACAAACGGATTCCATAGTGAATCATTAAACACAACCGGAGGTGGATCTTCAAGATAGCTGAATGCTGGCTGTGCATTACATGGGTTCTCAAATTTTAAAACAGAAAGGGTATTATTCCCCTGATTGCAGATTATGGCATACCATGCTGAACCTTCTTTGATCATTGAAATCCCCCTTGGAGAATTCATTGAACCGGCAGTTGAATCAAACAGTAAAGCAGGTGATGGATTTAAAAGATTATATCCGAGATAATGTTGCTGGAGTTTGCTGTTGCTGTTATTTAGAATGAACAAGTGCCATCCATCTGCATCATACGCCAGGTTAACAGGAGCGAGATTACCGGAAGAAGATGAAAAGTTATGGACAACATTTGCCGGATTAGCCAGCGAGTTTCCAAAATTTAATACTACAACCTTATTGGCTAACGATAAACTTACAAACGCTATAAACTCACCGGAACTACAGTCATGAACGAGATCAAATCCCCAGGTATATAAAAATATCGGATTAGTGATCAGGCTAACAGTTGGAGTATTGTTCAACGAACTTCCGAAGGAAAATTCATGAATACTGCTGCCAAGGTAGTTAGTAACAAATGCATAATAATTTCCGCTGTCAACGGCTATTTTAACACTTCTGGGTTGGTTAAATGTGAAAACACCCAGATCGGTTATAGAAAATGAATTGGCCGAAATATCAAAACCAAAATCAAGTTTAAACAGTTTATTATTGGCATTATCTGTAACCAATCCAATCCAGTTTGAACCCTCTTTAATCAGATCAATTCCGGTTGGATACGTAAATCCGGTATAATTAAATACTGTTGGTGTATTGGTAAGTGAGTTCCCAAAGTTAACCCTTGAAATTTTACCTCCAGCATAACTGGCAATAAAAGCATAATAATTCCCATTATCCTTAATTACTTTGATCTGACTAGGAAAACTTAACCCACCCGGATTACCGATATTCGTTCCAATTGGCGATGTTCTGAGGTCGCCTGGGCAGAAATCCCATTCAAAATCAATGGCGTTAACTGTGGTTGATGTCAAAATGGCAGCTTCGTCTAAGCATAACGTATCCGGTACATTAATAGTAACTTGAGGGCATTGGGCAAGTCCCAGACTTGTACTTAAAAAAATACAACTAAAAACAGGCAAAACTTGTTTCATTAATTTTTATAATTTTGTGTTAGTTCAAAATTAACTAAAACCTTTTGGGGTAATACTATTATGCAATTCACTTTTGCATCCAATAATGTTCATAAACTAAATGAAATCCGGACATGCTTTCCTCCGGGGTGCAGTGTGCTTTCTTTAAAGGACTGTGGAATTACCGAAAGTCTTCCCGAGACCGGGGTTAACTTGAGACAAAATGCCCTTCAGAAAGCTGCTTTTGTTTATAAGAAAACAACAGGATTCTCATTTGCTGACGACAGTGGCCTTGAGATCGAAGCACTAGGGGGAAGACCGGGAGTTTATTCAGCCCGCTATTCAGGCGAAGGTTGTACGGATGCCATGAATATCAGTAAAGTACTTAAGGAAATGGAAAACATAACTCACCGGAAAGCAGTATTTCGCACCGTAATTGCAGTTATCATTAATGAAGTCACCTTATTTTTTGAAGGAGTTATAGAAGGTGTGATTACCCATTCCTCGATTGGAGTTAATGGATTCGGATATGATCCCATTTTTATTCCTAACGGATTTAATAAAACATTTGCCCAGATGACTTTTGAAGAAAAGAACCGTATAAGTCACCGGAACCTGGCTTGCCGCGAACTGTATAAGTTTCTGCTTGCTTATCCTGCAGCCTGAATCACTTGTTGAAAATCACTTTGATTTCATATTGAAATCAGTCATGAATGCCTGATTCAGTGGCTAACTTTGCCTGATTGTAAATTACAGCAATTATGAAATTTAAAATCGGGATACTGTTTGGAGGCTCCTCGCGTGAACGTGAAGTCTCTTTTGCCGGAGGCAGAACCGTTTATGATAATCTGGATAAAAATTTGTTTGAAGCAGTTCCGGTATTTCTTGACAGTTTTGGAAATTTCATTCTGTTAAACTGGGAATTTATCTATAAAGGAAGCATTCGTGATTTTTATCCTGCGGTTGAATCACTTCCGGCATCTCCTCATTATTTTCAGGTGTATGCAGAAAGTCTTGGTGAACTGGCTCAGGCAGAACAATTGAAACTGATTCATAAAGTAGGCTCGCGGATTGAGCCTCAGTCGCTTTCAGAACTGATTGATTTTGCTTTTTTATGCCTTCATGGTACCGATGGCGAGGATGGCCGTATTCAGGGTTTACTTGAGTATTATAAGATACCCTATTCGGGCTCTGGAATTCTGCCTTCTGCTATTGGAATGAATAAAGCATTGCAACGGAATCTGATGGCTTATGCAGGATTTGAGTCACCTTCATTTGAAGTTATTAATAGAGACAAATGGATTTCAACTTCATCTAAAAAGGATATATTTAATGAAATAATTAAGACAACAGGATTGCCCTGTGTCATTAAACCAGCAAATCAGGGTAGTTCGTTAGGCGTATCCGTACTTGGATCAAAAAATGTTTCTGACTTTGAACAGGCTGTAAACCAAGCCTTTTTTATTCGTGAAATCAGAAGAGTTGACTGGAACCTGTTAGATCATAGCCAGCAAATTGCATACATCCATGCACTATGTGATCTCAGGGAAGGAATCGGGATGCCGGTAAAAATTCAGAATAAAATTATTGCTCATCCGGAAGAATTGTTCTCGGTCATCCGGCAACTCTTTTCTGAAATGGAAGAATCAATCCGGGTTGAAGCATGTGAAGGCGAAACCGAAGTCCTGGCTGAAAGTTTTATTGAGGGTAAAGAATTTTCATGTATCGTGATTGAAAATGAAAATAGAAAACCAATTGCATTACCTCCTACAGAAATCATAAAACAAAACAACTATTATGATTACCGGTCGAAGTATTTACCCGGTCAGTCACGAAAAGTAACACCAATTGATTTGCCTGCGGGACAGATTAACCAAATCAGGAAGGAATGTGAGCGGCTGTATAGTTATTTTAATTTTAGTGTCTATGCCCGGATTGACGGGTTTGTTGATAAGTCAGGCAAGGTCTTTTTGAATGATCCGAATACAACTTCGGGAATGATGCCGTCCTCTTTCTTTTTTCATCAAGCTGCCGAGATTGGACTTAATCCGTCACAGTTTATTACCTATATCATACGTACTTCACTGGCTTGCCGGATCGGAGATTTCAGAAGTTTCAAACACCTGCCTTATCTTCTTCAGAAACTGGATCATGTCATTGCTGAGTCAAAACAATTGGCTGAAAGCAGGCTGAAGGTTGCAGTCATTCTTGGAGGGTACTCAACAGAACGTCATATTTCGGTTGAAAGCGGAAGAAATATTTATGAAAAACTTTCTTCATCTGATAAATACAAACCAATCCCTGTCTTTCTGGCAGGAGATAAATCACAGCATTCCTTATATGTCATTCCGGTTAATATGTTGCTGAAAGACAATGCAGATGATATCGCTGAGAAAATCAGACATATTAACCCACATCAGATCATTGATGAGATTATTAATGAGTGCCGCCTTATAACTGCCAAATATGGATCAAGAGCCAATCTGGCTGCCCCCAGGAAAATCACTTACCACGATCTGGTAACAGAAGCTGACTTTGCTTTTATTGCCTTGCATGGACGCCCGGGTGAAGATGGTGAAGTTCAAAGAGAACTTACTGCAGTTAATATTCCATTTAACGGATCAGGCTACGAAACCTCCCAGATTACCATTGATAAATACCAGACAAATCAACTCTTGTTGAAAAATGGATTCAGGGTAGCCAAACAATTACTGATTACCGACAATGACTGGAAAGACAATCCTGCGGAAATTGAAGATAAAATTCTGAAAAACTTTACTCTTCCACTGATTGCTAAGCCGGTTGATGATGGTTGTAGTTCTGCGGTAAAAATTATCAGGAATGAGAATGAGTTTCATGCTTTTGCTGAAGTAATGTTCCGCAAAACAGATGACTTGCCAAAACAGGCAGCCACATTACTTAAAATTAAACCGAATGAAGAATTTCCAAAAAAAAACCAGTTACTAATTGAAGAATTAATTACAAAAGGCCGGGCATCACATTTTCTGGAAATTACCGGAGGGTTATTAACCTGGTACGATGAGGCAGGCCAACTGAATTACGAAGTGTTTGAACCCAGTGAAACACTTGCAGGAGGTGATGTGCTTTCACTAGAAGAAAAGTTTCTAGCCGGAGAAGGCCAAAACATTACCCCTGCCAGATTCAGCACTGATAAACGGATTAATCTCTCAGTTTCAAACCAGGTAAGAGATCAGCTGAAAGCTGCAGCTCGTGTCCTTCAGATTGAAGGATATGCACGAATTGATGCGTTTGTGAGAGTATATCCAGATGAGACAACTGAGGTTATCTTTATTGAAGTAAACTCACTTCCCGGTATGACCCCGGCAACCTGTATTTTTCATCAAGCTGCTTTAGCGCATTACAAGCCGGTTGAGTTTATTGATAGGATTATTACTTTCGGCTTACAGCGGAACCGTTCCAAAGGAATGGAATCAAAAATGTAGGCATCTTTGCCGGATTAGTCCGAAGTTATTGTATTGTTATTTCTAATGAAAAGGTTGTTGTATTTTTTAGTTTCAAGGATTTTCTTGATTAACTTTTTCGGAGCTGTTATTGCAGTGGTATTATTTATTGGAATAGCATATAAGTGGCTGGACAGTTATACCAATCATGGGAATACAATTACAGTTCCGGATCTGCGCTCGATGCCATTTAAGAGAGCAGAAACCTTTTTAAAAGACAAATCACTGCGGGTTAAAGTTGCTGATTCCAGTATTTTTGATATAAGTAAACCGCCTGGGGTTGTGATAGAGCAAGATCCTGCACCAGGCGACAAAGTGAAAGATAACCGGACAGTTTATGTAAGTATCACCAGAAGTGCACCACCAAAAATTAAATTCCCGGATTTGGAAGATGTTTCTTACCGGCAGGCTGAGGCAATGTTGAATTCCTATGGACTACGAACTGGGAAGATTGTTTATAAACCTGATTTATGTAAAAACTGTGTACTTTCAGCCGGGCTCAACGGTCGAATAATTAATAAAGGTGAGGAATTAGATAAAGGATCTGTTATTGATCTCATTTTGGGAGATGGAATTGGGAATACAAGAATTCCTGTACCTGATCTGCTAGGGCTGACTTTAGAAGAGGCATTATTTGTTCTTAAAGGATCAGGACTGAATATTGGAGCTATGGTCTTTGAAGGCGGAATCAAGGATTCAATGAATGCTTTTATCTCCAGGCAAGTTCCTGAAGCATTAGAAGATTCAGAGATTAGTCAGGGCGAATCTGTGGATGTTTATCTCTCTAAAGAAAAACCATAGCTATTCACAATGACAGAATATACTGACAATGGCTCCAGTAATGAAATATCCGAACAGGATGAGTTGTATGAACATCACCGGATAACAGCCGATAAGGGGCAGTCACTTCTGCGAGTTGATAAATTTCTGATTAACCGGATTGTGAATGTGTCACGGAACCGGCTACAGGCTGCTATTGAAGCCGGTAGTGTTAAAGTCAATAATCAGCAGGTTAAATCAAGTTATAAAGTCAAGCCTTTTGATATCATTACAATAGTATTGGCACATCCTCCGCGTGAGGTAGAGATCTATTGTGATAATATTCCTCTGGATATTATTTATGAAGACGAATCGCTGGTAATTGTCAATAAAAAAGCCGGAATGGTGGTGCATCCAGCGTACGGTAATTACAGAGGAACTTTAGTGAATGCACTGGCCTGCCATTTCAATCCTCAGCGTGAAGGCCAGGCGATTCTTTCCGAAAGTATAAGGCCCGGATTGGTTCACCGCATTGATAAGAATACATCCGGGTTACTGGTTGTTGCAAAGAATGAAGTAGCAATGACACACCTGGCAGCACAGTTTTTTAAACGAACCATCAAAAGGAATTATTCGGCTTTGGTTTGGGGCGATCTGGCTGCTGATTCAGGAACCATTACAGGTAACATTGGCCGAAGTAAGACTGACAGAAAGGTAATGGATGTTTTTCCCCAGGGTGATTATGGCAAGCATGCCGTTACTCATTTCCGTGTAGCTGAACGGTTTCACTATGTTACTCTTGTTGATTGTAATCTGGAAACAGGGCGAACACATCAAATCCGTGTTCACTTCAGGTCAATCGGACATCCTTTGTTTAATGATAATGAATATGGAGGAGACCGGATTATTAAGGGTGTAACGTTTAGTAAATACAAACAGTTTGTAGAGAATTGTTTTGCAATTCTTCCCCGCCAGGCACTCCATGCCCGTTCGCTGGGTTTTATTCATCCGGCAACCGAAAAAGAAATGTATTTTGAATCTCAAATTCCTGACGACATGCTCCAGGTCATTGAAAAGTGGAGAAAACTAAGTCAAGATTAATCCTGTTTTTTTTGGAAGAAGGCCATTATCTCAGGCATCAGGTTGAATTTACGTATCCACAGGTAATACACTACGATAAGAAAAACAGAGCGAATCGTAAGATTAAGCAGGTTGTTTCCTAATGAAGGAGTAAACCATAAAAGAATCAGAAGTGTAATCAGAAAAGCAGTGTGCAACAGAATAGATTTTTTGAATGGAAGGATATGAAATTGATACCAGACAATCCATGTATAGGCAACGTTTATCAGAATACCTGCAAGTGCAGTAGCAAGTGCAGCACCAATAATTCCATATACCGGGATCAGGGCAATTTGCAATAGAAAGCTGGCAATTGCAGATGTTACCACAACAAGAACGGCATAGTAGTATTTTGAGGAGGTGAATAGAATCTGGCTGTTCATTCCGGTAATCATATTCAGTAAGGTTCCGACACTGAGAATGAGAATCAGTAATTCAGTATGGCGATATTTTTCAGGCAGAAAACTCAGAAGGGAGGTCGAATTACTGTTAATCAAAAGAAAAAGTAAACTTCCTATCAGAAAAAGATAATGAGAGGAACGTTGATAGATTGTTTTGATTTCTAAATGATTATTCTCTTTCCAGGCAGAAGCTATTTTATAAGTAGCAATCCGGTCAAGGGCATTTAAAGGGACTTCAATAAGAGTTGGAATAAAAGCTGAGATGACATATACAGCAACCAAATCAAGCTGAACCATAGTACCCAGGACTACAGTTGCCAGTTCTTTGATACCGGTTGCAGCTAATCCTGCCAGCCAAAACATCATTGCGTAACCAAGCATCCGCGACCATTCCTGCGATTTAAAATATTTCCAGTCAATCTTAAATGAAGGCTTGTCTTCCCAGAAGATATAGACCAGTAAAGCTAATGCCTGAAGCCCGTAAATGGAGACAAACAGGATTATGTAGGTTTTAAATGAAAAAAATTTCAGAAAATACAATGATATCAGTATGATAACTCCAATTCTCGCAATTACATCATTTAGAAAAGCAGGCACTGTTGATTTATAAAGAGAATAACAATAAATATTAAACTGAATGACCAGAGTCAGCATTAAGGTTAAGGGGAACACCCACTCGAAAAAGGCAGCAAATAATTGTGATGTCTCTGAATATTGAGCAATAAAAAAGTCTTTTAGAATCCAGAGGATAGAAGAAGTAAACAGAAACCCGATTAAAGTGGCCAGCAAGAGGAAACCGAAGTAACCATGATGTCTGGTTTCTTGGTCCCTGAACTGCGGGAAAAAACGGGTAGTCATGTTCGCAACACCCATTGGAACAAAACTGGCAATAACCAGGGCAAAAGAATAAAGAATACGGGTTAAGCCAAGTTCTTCAGCAGTCAGAAACCAGGGCTGAATGAACATAACATTCACAAAGCCGATTATAACGCCAATATAGGCTGTGAAAAAGTTCTTAACTGATTGCCGTCTGATGACTCCCATTAAGTGTGCTAATTAAATGCAGAATTATCTGGTAAACGTATCCCGAGCAAGATGTATTTGAACGGTTTGTTGTGAGTTAATACAGGTAGGTTGTGTTTAAGCTAACATCCTGCTGAATGCTGTTTTATATTTCAGGTAAAGTGTAACAGTTGGTTCATAGATATTAACCATTCTTTAGTCATTAAAAAGACAAGAAAAAAAGCAGCCTCGAAAGGGCTGCCTTTTCTTACTTATGGAAACTGAAGGTTATTCAATCACCAGTTTGGTCTGCTCAACACTATTGCCCGAACGTAATTCGATCATGTAGATGCCTTTGGCATACGTATTCAGGTTGAACTCAACCGCATTAATACCTGCCTGTGCATTTACTACCGTTGCTGCTACTCCCCTTCCGGTTACATCCATCAGGTTAATAACATATTTTCCGCTCTCGGCTGCAT
>WBZO01000212.1_pt1 | contig 147701 bp, 145 predicted proteins | sample 5204261 | NCBI WGS metagenome assembly WBZO01 (sample SAMN12412400, study PRJNA552823) | activated sludge metagenome | isolation source: activated sludge from anammox sidestream of wastewater treatment plant... | place: USA: North Carolina | collected 2017-09 | reverse complement strand
GAACACTGCTCATGGGATTACTCCTTTACGCTTTCGCGTTTGGTTGATAAAGATTCGCACCTCTATCAAACCGGGTAATCCCACCTCTTGGCAAGACCTGCTGTCAGATCAAATCTGAACTACTACATTTAATTACAATTTCCCAGAGACTGGCTACACTGAAAATCAATTCATTTTCAGGCATATTCATCAGATTCCGAGCATCGGGTGGCAAATACTCCCAGCCTTTTGCTGCCCACAATAACAGATGCGTATCCAGCAGCAGTTTCACTCGCCACCCTCAAAGGATTGCACAATTTCCTCTTCACCCATCCTGTCAAAATCATCCGGAATTTCAATTTGCCCGGCCATAAAACCAAACCGCCTGATCCGGGAAGGTTCAGGTGCATTGAGCGCAACCACTTTGACCATCGGTTTGCCGGCTTTGGCAATAATAAATGACTCACCATTGGCAGCTTGTTCCACCAACCGGGATAGCTGCGTTTTAGCATCATGAATATTGTATGTTTGCATAATTCAATTTTCACGAACTTAGTTTAACTGGCTTAGTTTATCACTATTCCCTGCATAAAAACTGCTGCCGGAGTGTATCTGAGGCAGATTACAGCCAGCATTTTCGGCAGGGCTCAAGCCCGCTGGCCTGCAGTAGATGAAGAGGGAGTACATAATCCACTGCGCCTGCCTGCTTCCTGTACAGCTCAAAAAGCAGGTCGATCAGCTGCCATTTCAATTTGAAAAACTGTTTCATAATCTCCTTTTGCCAGGGGTTAGAGATACAGGCAAGCGCTTTTTGCTGGTGTAGAGCATAGCGGTATCTTCTGATGGTAAAACCATCTTTTCCATTTTGCATCTCTTGGGATGCATCAATGGCTTCACGAATTTTTTCATGCAATTCCGCAATCGGCATAGCCGCTATAGCTTGCACGCCGCTATTTTCATAGTGCACCTCTTCTGGTCTGGCATGAATACGAAACTCGGCGTTCGCGCGCATCCAGAAGACATCATATGACTTTCCCTTAAGCTCTTTTCTTAGCTGCTCGCAGTATTCCTGAAATTCTCTGATTTTCTGTGGGCCACGAGCTTCGATTTCTGGCGGGACACGATAATTGATGAAATTCGCAGTGAGATAACGGCACGTATTTGTTTGGTGGAATTTGGGTGTACCCACACTAAAAATGTATTTAGACGAAAATTTGGGTTTTTTGATGCGCAGAGCCTGATATTTTCCTTCCAGCATCAGTTTTTGCACATATAACCGCTCTGCTTCCGGTTGATTCAGAATTGCAGCCAGACTTTCTTCATAAATAAAATCAAACATCCCGTCCAAGGATACTCTGCCTTCCGGCTGCAGCCACGAACCAGAAAGCCTGGTGTAGGTATACCTTGTGACATAGGCAACATCCTTCGCTTCTTCAGCAATCGGATCTACCTGACAGGACGCTGCAAAACTAAACATACAAAAATTACTCCGGCTAATAGAACGAAGCGCATTGTGTATCAGCCGTAATCTGACAGGAGCGCTGGCAAGCTTGCCGCGCAGGATAAGCGTGCTAGTGATGACAACATGCCTTCACTGGTTGTAACGGGAATGCGCGCTTCAATTTCGACCAGTCACGCGAATACCGGAGGAAAATGGTTATACTTCGGACAACAGAAGGAGCGAGAAAAACAGTAACATCTGCCTGTTCCTTCTGGAGCTACTGATTACCGGCAACTGATAAAATGAAGTGTTTTTGAAAGAAATTATCGTTTGGAGAAGACATCTTGCCGCACCTCGCTACTTTTCCTCCACACCCTTTCCAATATATTGATTGTAAAGAGGAAAACGATAGCGATCAGAAACACTAATGCCCTGATTTCAAAGGGATTGAGACCAACGAATCCAGAGGAATACCAAGAGGCAATGAGAAACACTAATGCCCTGATTTCAAAGGGATTGAGACATTCAGCGTATTCAGTATTGCTACCTCTGTAATGGAAACACTAATGCCCTGATTTCAAAGGGATTGAGACATAATTAAACTGGCTATTACAATTCCCAGTAATAGAAACACTAATGCCCTGATTTCAAAGGGATTGAGACGCTAGTGCACTACGTGATGACCAGCCTGATGCATAGAAACACTAATGCCCTGATTTCAAAGGGATTGAGACCTCATCAGATTCAGCTATTAACCCTTTTTGAATGAAACACTAATGCCCTGATTTCAAAGGGATTGAGACTTTTTGTAATTATTATATTCTTCTCGGATAGCCGAAACACTAATGCCCTGATTTCAAAGGGATTGAGACTTTACTAAAGAGTGCAAATTGGGACCTATATCACGAAACACTAATGCCCTGATTTCAAAGGGATTGAGACTTGTACAGTGGCCTTATCTCGGATGGTTATCCGGAAACACTAATGCCCTGATTTCAAAGGGATTGAGACGGGTTTGCGACCCATTGCTACAACGGCCTTCGTGAGGAAACACTAATGCCCTGATTTCAAAGGGATTGAGACATCTCAACCTCCCATACATCATCACCTACCTTTCGAAACACTAATGCCCTGATTTCAAAGGGATTGAGACGATACATTTTCCATAGCTAAGGCAAATACCATTGGGAAACACTAATGCCCTGATTTCAAAGGGATTGAGACCAGTGCTTCTTTAGCCTCCGTAAAGTAACTAAGGGAAACACTAATGCCCTGATTTCAAAGGGATTGAGACACTGCCAGAGACAACGCTGCCTCCTGAGGTATGGGAAACACTAATGCCCTGATTTCAAAGGGATTGAGACTCCAAAGCCCGTTTCCACTCTTTGCTGCCAGGAGAAACACTAATGCCCTGATTGGCCGAAGTGGCTGGTTAAGATCAGGTGCCGGCTGCGCATCCGAAGATGGGCAAAAAAATGGGTAAGACTTTGGGTATCCGTGAGCTGATACGAGGTGAAAACGATTGCCTGGTGTATGGAATCAACGGGGACACGGTGTGGATGCTGGCGCTCGGTCGCTGTACGGACCTCGTTGAGATAGCCGGCCTCCCTTGGGTTCGCCGAAGTCTACTGGTGGAAGGTTAGGCTGGAACGGTAATGCCGCAAGCCGATAGCGCGCTCGGAGATGCACCGGACTTCACGAGTAGGACCGTCAACATAGCTACCCCCTTACAATTCTACGCTTTGCCCGATCGACGAAATACTGGATGACATGGAAGGCATGGGCGAAATCGCGCTCGTCGTTGCCCAATTCCTTCGCCGCTATTAAATCGATATCGAACAGATATTGCTTCAACCCCGCCGTGGTATGGCTTTTCGCGAAGTGATAGGCGTCCAGCAGTTCCTTCTCATCGCCCACGGTGAATGCCCCTTGATTCATGGATGCGCTGACTGAATGGTCTGCCAGACCTTAACCGCCGTACGTAGCACCGCCATACTCGCAGCGGAGATCGACTGATCTATTTCCGTCCAGGCTATGTCGCCAATGCCTTTACTGACGGTTGTTAGCAGTGCCGCTGTTTTTACGACCTCGGACAGCGAATCCAAACGCACCTCATCTTCCAATATTTGAGCGTAACGCTGGATTATTAAAAGCGCTTCCGAAGCTCCCGCACTCGTTTATTTGTTTTCATCTGACGAAAGCTGACTGAGCAACAAGATAAGGTTCGACGTTGCATCGAGCAGTTAACCGATATGCGCGTCTCCAGTGATATTCATTTTTCGTTCCATGCAGAGACTACGGCTCGTGCTACTCGGTGCCAGCGAGTGTCAGACGCGGGATCATTCCCACTCAATTGTTGCCGGGGGTTTGCCGGAGATGTCGTAAACCACGCGGTTGATGCCGCGGATTTCGTTGATGATACGGCTGGAGATTTTGGCGAGCAGGGTGTAGGGGAGTTCTGCCCAGTGTGCGGTCATGAAGTCTTCGGTCTGAACAGCGCGCAAGGCAATTACGTATTCATAACTGCGGTTGTCTCCCATGACGCCGACTGATCTGATTGGCAGGAAAACGGCAAATGCCTGGGAAGTTTTTTCATACCATCCGGCATTTCGCAGCTCTTCTATGAAGATGGCATCAGCCTGGCGCAATAACTCGGTGTATTCATATCTCACTTCTCCCAGAATACGGACACCCAGTCCCGGACCGGGGAACGGATGACGGAACACCAGTTCATGCGGTAATCCCAGTGCCAGGCCAAGTTCGCGTACTTCATCCTTGAACAGTTCGCGCAGTGGTTCCAGCAGTTTGAGGTGGAGGGTTTCCGGCAGGCCGCCCACGTTATGGTGAGATTTGATGACGCCGGCTTTTTTGGTGTGGCTGCCGGCAGATTCGATCACGTCAGGATAGATGGTGCCCTGTGCCAGCCATTTTGCATTTTCGATTTTTTCCGCTTCCTGCTGGAAGATTTCCACAAATTCACGGCCGATGATCCGCCGTTTCTGTTCGGGATCGGTGATACCTTTCAGCTGTTCCAGAAACTGTCTGCCGGCATCAACATAAATCACGTTAACTGCGAGATTGCGGCTGAAGGTTTCCATGATCTGTTTGGCTTCGTTCAGGCGGAGCAGGCCGTTATCGACGAATACACATACCAGCTGATCGCCAATGGCGCGATGAATAAGTGCAGCCGCTACCGATGAATCCACGCCGCCGGACAGTCCCAGGATAACTTTATCGTTACCGACACGGGCACGAATTCTGCCGATGGCTTCTTCTGCGTAATCAGGCATGTTCCAGTCATAACCCGCCCCGCAGATATCGTGTACGAAGCGGTCGAGAATCGCCTTGCCCTGCCGGGTGTGAGTGACTTCAGGGTGGAACTGCACACCATAAAAATTGCGTGCTTCATCCACCATGGCAGCGAAGGGAGTGGCTGCATTGGAGGCGGCAGCAGTAAAGCCTGGCGGCAGTTTGTTGACCCGGTCGCCGTGGCTCATCCAGACATCAAGAACCGGTTTGCTTTCAGAATCCAGGCGATCGCGTATATCCTGAAACAGTTTACATGGTGCAGTCAGCAGCTCTGCATAACCGAACTCGCGTGATTGTGCATCTTCCACTTCTCCCCCCAGTTGAGCGGCCATGGCCTGCATGCCGTAACAGATACCGAGAACGGGTACGCCCAGCTCAAATACAATTTGCGGTACACGCGGGGCATCATCGGTAAAGGTGGATGCCGGCCCGCCGGAGAGAATAATGCCAGCAGGCGCAAATTCCCGTATGAATTGCGGGCTGACATCAAAGGGATGAAGTTCGCAGTAAACATTGGTTTCGCGCACGCGCCGGGCAATCAGCCGGGTGTACTGCGAGCCAAAATCCAGGATAAGGATAGCTGAATGCATGTGGGTAAGAGACGTTATTCGACGTGGTAATTCGGGGCTTCTTTGGTGATCTGGACATCGTGCACGTGAGATTCCCGGATTCCGGCAGACGTAATCTCGATGAACTCCGCTTTTTTATGGATGTCACTGATGGTGCGGCATCCCAGATAGCCCATGCTGGAGCGAACTCCCCCGGTTAGCTGATGGATGACACTGGCGAGAGGGCCTTTGTAGGGGACGCGCCCTTCCACACCTTCCGGTACCAGTTTGTCCGCTTCATGACGTTCGGTTTCCTGGAAGTAACGGTCACTTGATCCCTGCTGCATGGCGGATAAGGAACCCATGCCGCGATAGCTTTTATAGGATCTGCCCTTGAGCAGCTCGATTTCTCCCGGGGATTCTTCAGTTCCGGCCAGCAACCCGCCCAGCATGATCGAGCTTGCGCCTGCAGCAAGTGCCTTGGCAATATCGCCAGAATAGCGGATACCGCCGTCGGCAATCACGGGCACGCCGGTGTTCAACAGTGCGGTGGCCACATTGTCAATGGCTGAAATTTGTGGGACACCAACACCAGCAACAACGCGGGTGGTGCAGATTGAGCCGGGGCCGATTCCAACTTTGACCGCATCTGCGCCATGATCCACCAGTGCCCTTGCCGCCGCCGCAGTGGCTACGTTACCGGCAATTACCTGAATTTCCGGAAAATTTTTCTTGACCCAGCGCACGCGATCCAGCACACCCTGTGAATGGCCGTGTGCCGTATCCACGACAATCACGTCTGCACCGGCTTCGACCAGCGCAGCGGCACGTTCATCGCTGCCTTCTCCCACGCCGATGGCGGCACCTACATACAGCCGTTCCTGATTATCCTTGCTGGCATAGGGATGCTCGGTGGTTCGAGTGATATCTTTGACGGTAATCATGCCGCGCAGCTCAAAGTTTTCATCAACAATCAGCGCTTTTTCAAGCCGGTGTTTGTGCAGCAGAGCCAATGCATCTTCCCGTGAAACGCCTTCCCGGACAGTGACCAGATGTTTCTTCGGAGTCATGATGTTTCTGACCGGCTGATCAAGATTGGTTTCGAAGCGAAGATCACGGTTGGTGACAATGCCGACAACCTTTTTGCCTTTGACTACCGGCAGGCCGGATATGTTGTGCTGGCGGATCAGTTCCAGAACTTTGCGCACGGTCATATCCGGGGAAACAATGATCGGGTCGGTCACTACACCGCTTTCAAAGCGTTTGACCTGCGTTATCTGCGCCGCCTGCATCCTGATCGACATATTTTTGTGAATGATGCCGATTCCGCCCTCCTGGGCAATGGCAATGGCAAGCCGGGCTTCAGTGACGGTATCCATTGCTGCGGAAACAATCGGTATTTTGATACGAAGTGTACGGGTCAGCTGTGTGGATAAATCAACATCTCTGGGCAGAACTTCGGAATAGGCGGGAAGCAGGAGAACATCATCGAAGGTGAGTGCTTTTTGTATTAGTCGCATGCGGTCAGTCCCTCACAAAACCCTATTATACCGGAACCTTTTTATGCTTTCCGGCTGAGCTTCACTCATGTTTTCCGACCGAACGCCAGAGCAATCAGCGCATACGCCAGGTGGTGTAGGTGGTTTCACGGTTAAAATCATCCCAGATATAAGTGGGTTTGACGATGGAAGTGGTGGGTACGATAAAAGTGACAATATCAACCGCACCACTCAGTGTTCGGCCAAGCGTATGGACGATTCCAACGAAAAAACCGGCTGTTACACCATAGACGGTACCCTTGGTGCCGCTGGTAATCATCATGTTTTTGGGGATCTCAACCACGCCGGTAACAACGTTGGCTACGCCGGTTGCCAGTTTGACTCCCATTTTTTCGGGATAAGAATCGGCCTGAGCATTGAAGGAAAGTAAGAGACACAGTGCGGCTGGTGCCAGAAGTGATATGGAAACACGTTTCATTTTGTTTTCTCCTCTTGAAAACGTTAATAACGACGATGGTTCAGGGTGCTATTGACGCAGGCTGATAATGCGCCATCCGCTTTTTTTTGCATGTTCGTGAAGGGTGGCATCAGGATCAACGGCAACCGGGTGTGTGACTTTCCTGAGCAGTGGCAGATCATTGAGCGAATCACTGTAGAACCAGCTTTGCAGGAAGGAAAGCCAGGTGAGGTTGTGTGCATCCAGCCATTGTTCCAGTCGGGTTATTTTGCCTTCCTGAAAAGAGGGAATTCCGGTTACGCGGCCGGTAAATTCGCCATTCTTCTGTTCCGGTTCAGTAGCGATAAGGTGATCAATCCCCAGCATGTGCGCAATGGGTGCGGTTACAAAACTGTTGGTGGCGGTAATGATAATGCACAGATCTTTTTCTGCCTGATGTCTGGCGATCAGCTCACGTGCGCCGGGTGCAATCAGGGGTGCAATTCGCTGTTTTATAAAACTGCTGCGCCATTCATTGAGTTGTTCCCGCGAATGGCGAGACAGGGGTTTAAGCTGAAAATCCAGAAATTCATGGATATCAAGTGTGCCTGTTTTGTATTGTTCATAAAATGCAACATTGCGAGCTTCATAGACTTCCCGATCCAGCACATTCTGTTCAATGAGAAATTGTGCCCATTGAAAATCGCTATCGCCAGCCAGAAGCGTGTTATCCAGGTCAAATAATGCCAGTTTCATGATACGGAACTTTGGAATTGGAAAATTGGAGTGCAGAAAACCGGGTAAATTAAGCAGATTGTTAAACAGGTGGTTGTTCTTGTAAGGTTTTTTTCTGCTGCAATTGGTAAGTACCCTGATTACTGCTGATTATAACAGTTCACGTAACAGGGGAAGAGTGACAGGGCGCTGTCTGGTGAGTGAGAGCTGATCCAGTGCATGGATGAGTCTGATCAGGGAAGATAGATCCCGTCGCTCGTGTTTCAGTAAATAATGGCAAATTTCCAGGGGCAGTTCGAACCCGCAGCGGATTGCATAGTCCTGCATAACCTCGATTTTTTTTTCATCCGTTAATTCGTGTACCTGATATACCAGCCCCCAACCCAGACGAGTGACCAGATCCTGACGTAAATCCAGCCCGGCAGGTGGTTTGGTGCCCCCGGCCAGGAATATGCCATGTCCACTGTCGCGCAAGCGGTTGTAGAGATTGAACAGCCTGATCTGAGATGTATCGTCCAGCTGCTCGACATCATCGATCACGATACAGTCCGCACCGGAACTGAAATCAGGTTTTTCCCAGCTGCAGCCGATGTAGCGTGAATTGCATTGCTGTTCTGAAAAAGCACCCGCCACCGCCTGCAATAAATGGCTTTTGCCGCTTCCCGTGTTTCCCCACAGATAATAAAAACGATCCTGATAACTACCGGCAACCAGATTCCTCAATGTGTACAGCAGCTCCTCATTCCCTTCGGGAATAAAATTGTCCAGGGATGGAGGGCCGATTTCAGCAATATCGAGCAGCTGTTGTCTCATTGGCAGCTTCGGGAATGTTTCCGTGGGAGGTTGTTTTGAAATTGGAATTGACACTGCAGCATAAATACCTTGGTTTATACAGAGGGCTGAGATGTATTCGGCTCAATGTCAGCTTAATAATCTGCATTGATAAGCCGATAGAACTGAGGTACGCTTTATTTAAGAGGTTTCACTATGTTTTCTTCAGCCTACTGTATGGCCAATTACCCAAAACCTTATATTCCAACACAACCCGTGTTATCACTGGAGTCATTTTCTTCAAATCGGTGTGGGCAGCAGGATATTCCTTCTGTGCTGGATGTTGGCAGTATAAAACACGTTACCAGTGGCCGAGTTGCAATCGCACTCGCGTTAAAACAAATGGGTATAGGTAAAGGGGATAAGGTTCTGATCCCAGCCTACCATTGTCCTGCAATGGTAGAGCCCGTGATTTGGGCAGAGGCAGTGCCCATATTTTATAAGATACAGTCTGATACATCAGTTGATCTGGATGACGTTCAAAATAAGCTGGATGAGTCAACAAAATTGCTTATTGCAACCCACTACTTCGGGTTTCCGCAGAATTTAGTGAAAATACGTAATTTCTGCGATATTCATGAAATATATTTGCTAGAGGACTGTGCACATTCTTTTTTTGGGGAATTTGAGGGTAGACCGATAGGTGCATATGGAGATTATGCTATTGCAAGCACGATGAAGTTTTTTCCAATATATGAAGGGGGGTGCTTAGTTTCTGGAAGAAATAATATTGAGCAAATAGAGCTTCGATCGGCAGGGTTGGCCTTTGAAATCAAGGCTGCCTTGAACACCTTGGAAAGGGGGCTGGAGTACGACAGAATGGGTTCGCTGAGGAAGTTATTCGCGACCCCTCTGAAATTAAAAGATTATCTGTGGAAATCGGTTAAACAGGGGAGCCCTGGCGAAAATAAAAAGAAGATTGGCCCGGGAGCATCTGAGGGTGGGTTTGGGTTTGAGGCAGATTGGCTCCATAAGCGATCATCTTTTTCTTCAAGATGGCTTACCAAACTTGCCTCCAAGGATCGGGTTATAGCTGGGCGCCGGGAGAATTATTCAGCTTTGCTGGAGGCGCTTGCTGGGTTACCGGGCTGCAGACCTTTATTTCCAGATCTGCCTTCCGGTGTTGTTCCTCATGTTTTTCCTTTAATTGTAGATAATTCAGCAGAAATTTTTCCCACTCTTAAGCGTAGTGGCGTGCCTGTTATTCGTTTTGGCGAATTTCTCTGGCATGGTGTTAATGAATCAGTTTGCTCCGTAAGTACCCGCCTGTCACAAAATTTGCTGCAATTCCCTTGTCATCAAGAGCTCAAGTTAAAAGAAAAGCAATGGATGATAGAGCAAATCAGAAAAACGATACTTTCTTCTATGGAATAGCGTAATGAGCTGGAATTTATACCCGATAAATGAATTCAGGAATTTTCAGGACAGCTGGCAGCAGCTAAACCATACGGCGTCTGGTTCACCATTATTAAGTCCTGATTTTATTTTGCCTCTTCTGGAAGTATTTGGTAGAGGCGACGAGGTTTTGGCATGCTATCAGGAAAAAGATGAGCTGAAAGTGATGACAATTATCTGCCAGAAGAATCAGTGGATATGGTCTACTTTCCAGCCATCACAAGCACCTCTAGGTATGTGGATACAAAAAGTCGATGTGGATTTACCATCCATTCTTCCCGAACTTATACAACAATTGGCACAATACCCTCTTGTTTTCAGTATTACACAGATTGATCCGGATTTAGTTCTCAGACCGGAAACCGGTAAGAAATTGGTGACTTTGGATTATATCCAGACCGCAAAAATTACCCTTCAGGGGGATTTTGAAGAGTATTGGGCTAGTCGTGGAAAAAATCTGCGCCAGAATATGAAAAAACAGCGGAACAAGCTTGCAAAAGATGGTGTAGTTACACGGCTTGAATTATGCGTGCTAGCTGCTGATGCCCAGCAAGCTATCGCGGATTATGGAAAACTTGAAAGCTCGGGGTGGAAACTGGATCAGGGTACGGCAATTCAGCCATCAAACAACCAAGGCAAGTTTTACCAGAAAGTCTTGGAAAATTTCTGTCACCGAGGTAAGGGGCGAGTTTACAAGTACTGGTTTAATGACCAGGTCGTAGCAGTAGATTTGTGTATAGAAGGCGAGGACAGTCTGATTATACTGAAAACAACTTATGACGAAGGTTGGGGGCGTTTGTTTTCACCCGCTTTTCTTATGAGGGAAGAAGAGTTTAAGCAAATTTTTGATGAAAAGAAGATAAAAAATATTGAATTCTACGGCAGGGTAATGGATTGGCATACAAAATGGAGTAACGAAGTGCGTACACTTTATCATGTTAATAGTTATCGATGGCCAGCCCTTCGAATTTTTCATAGAGTTATACGGCGTTTGCGTAAAACGTGTGTATGGATGTAGTTACCTCGGTTACGTGGTTTATATACATTCTCAGGCATTATCCGTCGTGCCAGCCTCAATCCCGCCAGGCTGAAAATTCCGGCTATGGTCAGATAAAGGCCAACGAATGATGTGCCACCGGCATCAGTCAGTGCTTGTGCGATGATCGGAGCAAGTGCGCCACCCAGAATACCTCCCAGGTTAAAGGTGATGGATACACCTGTATAGCGTATCCGCGGAGGGAAAAGTGAGGGCAACCATACACCGAGCGGTCCATAAACAAATCCCATGATGAACAGCGCGAGTGAGAGCACCGCCCAGACCAGCCATAGCGATCCCGCTCCCAGAGCCGGTCCGAATATCAGTCCCAGGCCAATCGTTGCAGCACAGCCTCCCAGCAGTACCTGGTTTGCATTGTTTTTGTCGGCGTATATTCCCGCGAGAATGATACCGGCGGCCAGAAACAAAATAGCAGCAAGCTGGGTGATCAGGAACATTTCACGGGCATATCCCAGCGTAGTGGTGCCGTGAGCGAGTGCAAAGGCAGTCGAAAGGTAAAAAATGGCAAAACAGGCGACTACCGTAAATGTCCCGGCAAAGGTAATGGCAGTGTGTTTGCGTATCAGTTCGCTGATGGGAACCCGTACCGGTGGTTCTTTTGCCAGCGCCCGGGTAAACTCGGACGTTTCACCGATTTTCAGGCGTACCCACAGGCCAAGCGCAATCAGAATACTGCTGGCGAGGAAAGGAATTCGCCAGCCCCATGCGGCAAAATCTGCATCACTCAACTGTATACCGATCAGCAGGAACAATCCGTTTGCGGCGAGGAATCCGATCGGTGCACCCAGCTGGGGAACCATGCCAAACCGGCCGCGCCATCCCTGCGGCGCATTTTCAACAGCCAGTAACGCGGCACCTCCCCACTCGCCACCCAGCCCCAATCCCTGGCCAAAACGCAAAATACATAACAGGAGAGGGGCGATCCAGCCGGCCGTCGAATAGGTGGGCAGGAATGCGATCAGCAGGGTTGATGTTCCCATCAGCAGCAGTGAAGCCACCAGTGTTGATTTTCTTCCAACCCGGTCGCCGAAATGACCAAACAGGATTGCACCAAATGGCCGGGCGATAAAGGCCAGGCTGAAGCTCATGAATGACAGCATCAACTGTGCGGAGGGAGAATCTGCCGGAAAGAACAAGGGGCCAAATACCAGTGCCGCTGCGGTGGCGTAGATATAGAAATCGTAGAATTCAATGGTGGTTCCAACCAGGCTTGCTGCAAGGATGCGGCGGTGTTCATAAAATGGGCTAGTCATAATCAGTTTTTCTCAAGGTTTGCAGGCGATCCGGCTGGTCAAATGCAATTCCGGTCTTACGGAACGCGAAAAGTGATGAGGGTGGGGAGGTTTGTCAAATGATGGCCCGGTGCGGGTGAGAAGCAGGGATAAATGAGTGCCGGCACAGAAAATTGCCTACCGGGTTAATGCATCTGTAATCTGGTTAAAAGGCTTGTTCTGCAGAAAATTATGTATGTTGTCCGCCAGCAGACTGATCATGCGCTGTCTGGATTCCACGCTGGCCCAGGCGGAGTGGGGAGTAATGATGAGGTTGGGATAGGGATAATCCAGCAGTGGATTACCATTGACGGGCGGTTCTTCTTTCAGGACATCAATGGCTGCCCCGGCGATACGGCCGGAATACAGAGCCTGCAGCAGATCGGTGTCGTTAATCAGTCCGCTGCGGGCGGTATTGATCAGATAGGCTGAAGGCTTCATCAGATCCAATTCCCGGCTGCCGATCAGATGATGAGTGTCTTCCGATAACGGGCAGTGCAGGGTAATGAAATCTGCCTGGCAGATCACATCATCAAATGCTGTTCGCCCGGATCGAACAGATAAGGCCGATTTATGTTCGGCAATTTGCAGTTTCATCCCGAAGGCCCGGGCAAGATTTGCCACTGCACTGCCCAGTTCGCCATGTCCGATAATACCGAGCGTTTTACCTGCCAGCTCCATGATTCCGAAATCCAGCGGGCAGAAATAAGGGCTGGTCTGCCAGCCTCCTTTTTTTATCAGTTGCTGGTACTCTACAAAACGGCAGGCAAAGTTCAGCATAAACATAAAAACATGCTGGACAACGGAGCCGGTAGCGTAATTGCGGACATTACATACCGGGATATTGCGTTCAGCAGCCGCGACGAGATCGACATTGTTATAACCGGTGGCTGCTATGCAAATCAGTTTCAGTTTATCTGCAGCGCAGATGGCAGTACGGTCGAGCAGTGTTTTATTGCTGACAACGATTTCAGCCTCCCGGATTCGTTCTGCCACTTGCTCCCGGGCAGTGTTGTCGTGATAGATCCACGGGGATGTGGCCTGCTCCAGTACTGTTCTGTCGATATCACCGCGTGTTACGGAGCCGAAATCGAGAAAAACAGTGAGCATGGCGGTCTGGTATGTGGAAATGGGTAACAATATTCCAGATGAATGTATTGAAAGCCCGGGAGGTTGTCAAATTAACCGGCCGGGATGATCTGGAATATGACAGAAATAAAAAAGCCGATACAGTTTCCGGTATCGGCCCGCACTTAAGCTTGAATATCAGATCACTTGAGTGTCAGGATCCATTCGGCCAGTGCTTTAGCATCAGCTTCGCTTACATTGACGTTGGGTGGCATTGGAATCTGGCCCCATACACCAGTGCTGCCACCTTTGATTTTACCAACCAGATAGCCAGCTGCATCAGCTTGGCCAGCATATTTGGCTGCGACATCTTTAAGTGCAGGGCCAACGAGTTTGGCATCAACCTGATGGCAGGCAACACAGTTGTTCTTTTTGGCCAACTCAGCATCTGCCTGAGCGTAACCGGCAACTAACAGTGCTGAAGCAGCAAATGCTCCTAACCAAGCTTTTTTCATCGCATTTTCCTTTTGTGAATGATTAAGGGAGTGCCATTCTACCGTGAAGCTTGCAGATTTGCAGTAGTTCATTCAGTGAATGGATTTCCGGAAAACAACGTCTGCCCTCACATACCCGAGCGCTGATTTTGTCACTCGGAGTAGAGCGGAACGTAAGATTCCCGGGCAATCCGGAAAGTTCCAGCGGCAATGCAATTATTACGCTATTCAGCGAATAGGGAATCAGTGCTTTTAACCAGGTTTGCCGTTCAGCCTGAGTGCCATGCAGTATGATGGTTTTTGCCGGTTCAAGCCGTTCCTCCAGTGCGATCAGCAGGCTGCAATGTGAACTGGCGTACAGTGATAGCGTGCTGGCAAAAATGCTCAAAGTACGTTCAGCTGCTTCCGGATAACGCAACTCGCTCAACAGATGTCCCAGTCGCTGCAAAGCAATGGCTGCAATGCCGTTTCCGGCAGGAATTGCGCCATCGTGACCTGTTTTTGGCCGGTGGATCAGTGCTTCATGGTCATGACTGGTAAAAAAGAATCCACCGGATGTCTTGTCTTCAAAGCGGGTGAGCAGTACATCCGCCAGCGTAATGGCAAAATCAAGATCTGTCTGGCGGAAACTGACCTGCAGCAATGTGAGCAAACTGTCTAACAGGAATGCATGATCATCAAGGTAGGCATTCAGATGCGCTTTGCTGTCCTTAAAGGTCGCCAGCAGGCGCTCGTTTTGCCATAGCCTGTCGCGGATGAAATCCATTGCCTGCATGGCTGAATCCACCCATTCCCCGCGTTCAAAAATTTGCCCGGCACGTGCCATTCCCCTGATCATCAGCGCATTCCAGCTGGTCAGGATTTTTTCGTCACGACCGGGGCGGATGCGCTGTTCACGTGCGTGAAACAGTTTTTTACGCGCACTGCTGATGAGCTGCTGTGTAATTTCCGGGCTGATGTGATGGCGTGCCGCAATGGCTTCGACAGACTCCACGACTTCAAGATGCCAGTGACGGTCTTCGAAGTTGGGTGAGCGATCAAGACCATAACAGGCAGCCGTTACCCGGTATTCTTCCGGCGTCAGGATTGTTGCAACTGCCTGACGATCCCAGACATAGAACTTTCCTTCTTCGTGCTCGGAATCAGCATCAAGTGAAGAAAAATAACCGCCACCCGCTGCAGGGCCGGATTGCATTTCCCGCATGACCCAGGCAGCAGTTTCTTCAACAACCTCTTTAAACAGCGGGTTGCCGGTTATCAGCCAGGTTTCTGCATAAAGAGGCAGCATCAGCGCATTGTCGTACAGCATTTTCTCAAAATGCGGAATTTGCCAGGCGTTATCAGTGCTGTAGCGGCAGAACCCGCCCCCCAGCTGGTCATAGAGGCCGCCTCGTGCCATTTTTTCCAGCGTGTGCGTTACGATATGCAGGGCCTTTGTGTTGTTCTCCGTAACATATCGTCGCAGGCAAAACTGTAATTCTGCCGGATGGAGAAATTTGGGTGCATCTCCAAACCCGCCGTGAATTTCATCGAACTGGTGATCTAACTGCTTCCAGGCATGGTCGATCGGTTGCCGGGAAAGTGCAGAATCATGCGTGCCTGGTACGGGGAGTGTTTGGGCGAGCAATTTCAGCAATACCGCATTCTGCTGTTCAATATCCGTTTTGCGTGTGCGGTAAAGTTCAGCAACTTTCGGCAACAGCTCCAGAAATCCCGGCATGCCGTAGCGCGCCTGTTTCGGAAAATAGGTGCCACCAAAGAAAGGTTTCTGTCCGGGTGTCAGGAACATGGTTAACGGCCATCCACCCGGACGGTGGTTCATCGCGTAATGCGCACTCTGGTAAATCTGGTCAATGTCAGGACGTTCTTCGCGATCGACTTTGATATTGATGAAATCGGCATTCATTGCTGCGGCGACTTCGGGATCTTCGAATGATTCATGCGCCATGACATGGCACCAGTGGCATGCTGAATAGCCGATGGAGAGCAATATCGGCTTATCCAGCGTGCGCGCAATTTTCAGTGCCTCTTCTCCCCATGGGTACCAGTCCACCGGGTTTTCCGCGTGCTGCAGCAGATAGGGGCTGGTTTCTCCGGCAAGATGATTGGGCATTGGAGTTCTGTTCAGGCCGGATCAGTCGGTGACTGCACCGCGACTGGCAGTCGAGACCAGTTTGGCGTATTTCGCCAGTACACCGCGTGTATAGCGTGGTGCAGGCGGTTGCCAGGCTGCCCGGCGACTTGCCAGTTCAGTATCAGAAACATTCAGCTGCAGCAGGCGCCGATGGGCGTCGATCGTAATTGAATCGCCTTCCTGTACCAGCGCAATAGTCCCGCCGATATAGGCTTCCGGTGCAACATGACCTACCACCATGCCGTACGTGCCGCCGGAAAAACGACCATCGGTAATCAGTCCGACTGAATCCCCCAGCCCTTCACCAATCAGGGCGGAAGTGGGAGAAAGCATTTCGCGCATTCCCGGGCCGCCTCGCGGGCCTTCGTAACGGATGACAACGACGTCACCCGGCTGGATTTTGCGTTCAAGAATGGCGGCCATGCAGGTTTCTTCTGAATCAAATACTCTGGCCGGGCCGGTGATGCAGGGGTTTTTCACGCCGGAAATCTTGGCAACTGCACCTTCCGTTGCCAGGTTACCTTTCAGGATTGCCAGATGCCCCTGTTCATAGACCGGATTGCCCCACTGCCGGATAACATCCTGATCAGTACGCGGTTGCTCGGGAATGTCTTTCAGCACTTCCGCGATGGTTTGTCCACTGATTGTCAGACAATCGCCATGCAGCAGGCCATGTACCAGCAGCATTTTCATGACCTGCGGAATCCCGCCCGCCTCATGCAAATCGGTAGTCACATAGCGTCCGGAAGGTTTCAGGTCGCAGATTACCGGTACACGTTTACGAATGGCTTCAAAGTCATCAATATTGAATTCCACCTCTGCTGCGTGAGCGATGGCCAGCAGATGCAGTACAGCGTTGGTTGAACCCCCTACTGCCATGACGACTGATACGGCATTTTCCAGTGATTTACGGGTAATCAGGCTGCGCGGCAGGATCTGTTTTTTGATGGCTTCCACCAGTACCTCAGCAGAGCGGGTGGCACTGATCCGCTTTTCCTCATCTTCTGCCGCCATGGTGGAAGAATGGGGCAAACTCATCCCCATGGCTTCAATTGCGGATGACATGGTGTTGGCGGTATACATGCCGCCGCACGAACCGGCGCCAGGACAGGCATGGCGTTCAACTTCCAGCAGTTCATGATCATCTATTTTGTGCGCGGTATGCTGCCCGACGGCTTCAAAGGCGCTGACAATGGTCAGGTCGCGACCTTTGTAGTGACCGGGTTTGATGGTGCCGCCGTAAACAAAAATGGACGGTACATTCAGCCTGGCCAGCGCAATCATGGCGCCTGGCATGTTTTTATCGCAACCGCCGATGGCGATAATGCCATCCATACTTTCCGCCTGCACACAGGTTTCGATGGAATCAGCAATCACTTCGCGCGAAACCAGCGAATACTTCATACCTTCGGTTCCCATGGAAATACCATCTGATACGGTAATCGTGCCAAACATCTGCGGCATGGCACCGGCAGTTTTCAGCGCATGTTCAGCACATTTGGCAAGCGTATCCAGCCCCATGTTGCAAGGGGTGATGGTGGAAAAACCGTTGGCAACACCAACGATAGGTTTGTCAAAATCACCATCGCCAAAACCAACTGCACGTAACATGGCGCGATTGGGCGCGCGTTTTGCACCCCGGGTAATGGCTTGGCTGCGTCGATTATCTGACATAGTGTTTCCTTATGAATGGGTAATGAATACAGATCAGGCAAAGGGAACGATCGCCGGCGATGTCTGCTGTGATCAGTTGGCGTTGCCGTATAATGCGCATTTTACCGTAAGTCAGGCTGCTGCCCATGCTCGTTCATCCCCAATTTGACCCGGTTGCCATTTCCCTAGGTCCGCTTGCCGTTCGCTGGTACGGGCTGATGTATCTGCTTGGATTTTCATTATTCGTCCTGCTCGGCCGTTACCGCATCCGGCAACGGCCTGATGGCATATTTACCCGGGAAATGCTGGATGATGCGCTGTTTTATGGTGTGCTGGGAGTCATCCTTGGCGGACGCCTGGGCCATGTGCTGTTTTATCAGCCAGGCTATTATCTGCAACATCCGCTGGAAATATTCCAGATCTGGCAGGGAGGAATGTCTTTTCACGGAGGGTTCCTGGGGGTAATAATCGCTATGGTATGGCTGGCACATAAATATCGGATACCATGGCTGTCAGTCACTGATTTTATTGCACCACTGGTTCCGCTCGGACTGGGCGCGGGCCGCATCGGTAATTTCATCAATGGTGAATTGTGGGGACGCCCTACTGATGTGGCCTGGGGGGTGATCTTCCCGTATGTGGATAATCTGCCGCGTCATCCGTCCCAGCTGTATGAGTTTGCGCTGGAGGGGCTGGTATTTTTTATTCTGATGTGGCTTTATTCAGCCAGACCCAGGCCGTCGGGTGCTGTCTCCGGGGTGTTTATGATCGGCTATGGGGCCTTTCGCTCGTTCTGCGAATTTTTCCGCGAACCGGATGATGGCTTTCTCGGCATCATGACCCTGGGCATCAGTATGGGTCAGTGGCTGTCACTGCCAATGATTGCAGCCGGAGTTGCGCTTTTGCTGTGGGCATACCGGCATGACAGTAAACCGGAAAAATCGGTTAAGGCCGTTCAGAAATCGCAGAGTGAACGAAAGAACCGGAATTGACGGTACGATCAAAACCAGTCAGGAGGGGCCCCTGAACAATGATGTCTGCTGAGGCTTCCGCTGATAATTGCTGCAGGTATCGGCTCATTACTACAGAAGCAGGTGATACCGTTCTGCAGCTAACAGGTGACTTTACGCTTGCAGTGCTTGATCAGCCATTGCCGATGGTCAGCAAAGAACTGGCACAACTGGCCGGTCGGCCCGGCCTGCACTGGGATCTTACTGCACTTCGCCATCTGGATTATGCTGCAGCCGTCATGCTGTGGCATTTGTGGGGCGGGAGGCGGCCTGATCACCTGCTGCTGCGCCCGGAACAGGAAAGAATGTTTCTGCGACTGGAAACAACCGTATCGCCACCTGAACGTGTGCGGCGTGAGTGGTTTCGGCCGGTATCTTTGCTGGGTAAGCATTTTCTCTGTTTTCTTGATCATCTGGCCGGTGTGATTACACTGACCGGGCTGGTCGTGCTGGATGCTGTTTTTCTGATGACTCATCCACGCAGAGCGCCCCTGCGGGAAATTTCTGCAGGCCTGTATCGTACCGGTGCGCAGGCACTGGGCATCACTGCGCTGGTAGGGTTTCTGATCGGTATTGTCCTGAGCTACCTCACCTCCGAACAGCTGCATCTGGTTGGAGCGGATATCTATATTATTAATCTTCTCGGTCTGATTATTATCCGTGAACTGGGCCCGATGCTTGCTGCCGTGCTGGTTGCGGGGCGCTCCGGTTCCGCCATAACAGCGCAGCTTGGGGTCATGCGGGTTACTGAAGAACTGGATGCGCTGACGGTCATGGGTATTCGCCATAGTATGCGACTGGTGCTGCCGAAAATGATCGGACTGGGGATTGCCATGCCGCTGATCGTGGTCTGGACCAGCGCAATTGCACTGCTGGGCGGGTTAATGGCGGCAGATTTTCAGATTGAATTGAGTATCCACTATGCACTGACTGTTTTGCCGAATGCTGTCCCGATTGCCAACTTATGGCTGGCACTGGCCAAAGGGGTGGTTTTCGGGATGGCAATTGCCCTGATTGCCTGTCATTTCGGGCTGCGCATCAAACCGAACACGGAAAGTCTGGGTGAGGGTACCACCAGTTCAGTGGTCGCTTCAATTACATCTGTAATTCTGATTGATGCTGTCTTTGCTGTGGCTTTTTCCCATATTGGGCTCAAGATTGTAAGCTGATCGGATATGGATTCGGTTATCGAAATTGTCGGACTTTACACACGCTTTGGCAGCCACGTCATCCATGAAGATATCAGCCTGACAATATACAAAGAAGAAGTGCTGGCACTGGTGGGAGGCTCCGGCAGCGGAAAAACCACGCTGCTGCGCCAGATGCTCGGGCTCACTTCACCCGCAAAAGGCAGTATCAAAGTGCTGGGTACAGAGCAATACGATCACAATCATGAAGGGCAGAGAAAACTGCGTACCCGTTCCGGGGTCCTGTTTCAGCAGGGTGCGCTGTTCAGTGCGCTGACCGTGTTTGAAAACGTGGCATTGCCATTGCGGGAAATGCACATGCTGGATGAGGATACGATACGGGAGCTGGTTATGCTGAAACTTGGCATGGTTGGTGTCGAGGGACAGCATGCCGGAAAAATGCCATCTGAGTTGTCGGGGGGAATGGTTAAACGGGTTGCGCTGGCACGTGCACTGGCACTGGATCCGGAATTGCTGTTTCTGGATGAACCGACTGCCGGGCTCGATCCTGTACTGAGTGAGGGTTTCGTTGATCTGATACGATCCTTGCGCGAAGAGCTGGCATTGACTGTCATCATGGTGACACATGATCTGGATACACTGGTGGCGCTTTCCGATCGCGTGGCTGTGCTGGCTGATCGGCGTATCGTTGCGCTGGGGCCGATACCGGAAATTATTACCATCAGCCACCCGTTCGTTAAAGCCTTTTTTGGCGGTGCGCGCGGCCGTAATGCGTTACGCGCCCTGCAGCTGCCCTGATGAATTGTCATGTGATTCTGTTTACGCTGTTTAAATTTTAAATCGAGCCTAAATCAAGGAAATAATCATGCCCAACAGTACTTTGACACTTGCCCAGATGTTGATTGCCCGCCGCTCGCTGACACCTGGCGATGATGGTTGCCAGAAAATCATCATGCACCGGCTGGCCGGGCTGGGATTCAGAAGTGAATCCATGAATTCTGGTGAAGTGGAGAACCTGTGGATGAGGAAAGGTGCCGAAGGGCCGCTGGTTTGCTTTGCCGGTCATACAGATGTTGTGCCGACCGGGCCGGTGGCGCAGTGGGACAGTGATCCTTTTACGCCGGTAGTGCGGGATGGCTTCCTCTACGGTCGCGGTGCGGCGGATATGAAATCCTCGCTGGCGGCCTTTGTAACCGCGATCGAGGAATTTGTTGAGCTGCATCCGGATCACAAAGGCTCGATTGCACTGTTGATTACTTCGGATGAAGAAGGTCCGGCAGTAGATGGCACGGTAAAAGTGGTGGAAGCGCTCCAGGCGCGTGGAGAAACGGTTGATTACTGCATTGTGGGTGAACCAACCTGTACTGACCGGCTGGGGGATACGATCAAAAACGGACGGCGCGGCAGTTTATCAGGTGATCTGACGATCAGAGGCATTCAGGGGCACATCGCGTACCCCCATTTGGCTAAAAATCCTATCCATCTGGCAGCTCCTGCCATGGTCGAACTTGCAAAAACCGTGTGGGACAATGGCAACGAATATTTTCCTGCCACCACCTGGCATATTTCCAATATTCGCGGCGGTACCGGTGCGACCAATGTTATTCCCGGTGAAATCAGTCTGCTGTTTAATTTCCGTTTTTCTACCGCCAGCACTCCTGATTCACTCAGGGCACGTGTGCATGAAATTCTGGATCGGCACGGGCTGGATTACGATCTGGTCTGGGAGCTTTCTGGTAAACCTTACCTGACGCCAAGAGGGATACTGGCTGATGCACTCAGTGCCGCTATTCGGGAGGTGACGGGTATCGAACCGGAACTTTCCACCACGGGCGGCACTTCCGATGGCCGCTTTATTGCAGATATTTGCCCGCAGGTAGTGGAATTCGGGCCGCGCAACGCAACCATCCACAAAATCAATGAATCTGTGGAGGTTGCCGATATTGAGCGCCTGGCCCGAATCTACCGGTTGACATTGGAAAATCTGCTGCTTTAACAGTGAATGCGCGGATTCGAAGCAAATGCCGGCTTAACGGGTATTTTTACCGCGAAGCAGCGTTACCAGTTTTTCACTTAACTGATATTTGGTTGAGCTTTTGCCGGCTTCACCCGTATGACTAATTAATCCGTTTGCAGCCAGTGTATCCAGCAGAGGCTGCAAATCACTGTGATCTTCCAGGAAATAGGCAATGCAGGGGCCCTGACGATGTAATCCCCAGCGCCCCCAGCCCCAGCCTTTTTTCTGCACATAGAACTCCCGATGGAATTTGAAATCAGGATTATCTATATCCTGTTTCATTTCATTCAGCAGGCGCTCATGTGTTTGCCACAACTGGTCAAACAGACTGGCAATGTTTGCATCAGCAGCTTTTTGCGTTTTGTTTTCACCCGGTTTCATGAAAAAGCTGATGAGATAAATCGTCAGTGCACCTGCCAGGAAGCTGGCTACCAAACTCAAAACGTCCATTTCTCCTCCATAGATACAACATTAATTATTGATTTTTCAGGCTGAGCAGTATAGCAAGTAAAGCGAAAATTCAGGTGGGGTCTGTATCGGGAATCATGATGATCACGCGTTACTGCGGTACTCTGAGCAAAGTGTAAAATCCGGTTGTGCAGGATTTTTAGAAGTGTTCTGTAAAAGACAAGGAGGCGGGTTATGTCAACAAGCTATGATGTTAAACTGATTTGTAAAAGAGAAATTGCTGAGGGAACGATGGAGTTCGTTCTGGAAAAACCACCGGGCTTTGAATATCGGGCCGGGCAGTATGGTGATCTGGTATTGCCGGATTCATCCGGAGTGGATGAGGACAGCAACAAACACGGTTTTTCGTTTGCCAGTGCGCCGTATGAAGATGTGCTGAAGATGGCGACCCGTATGCGGGATACACCATTCAAACGCGCCGCACGTAAAGTTCCGGAAGGTTCGATGGTGAAATTGCTTGCGCTGTGGGGAGATTTTACGTTGCATAAAAATGCGGCTGTACCCGCGGTATTTCTTATCGGGGGCATCGGCATCACGCCGGTGCGCAGTATCATTGCACAGGCTACGCATGACAAGACAGCACATAAAATCACACTGATCTACGCTAACCGGACACCTGCACAGGCGGCTTATACGGATGATTTCGAACGATTTGCAGCAGAGAACAAAAATTTCACGTTTGTGCCGGTTTATACCGTGACACAGGGCCGTGTAAGCGCTGATACCCTCAGGCAGCATGTGCCTGATATTGCTGCTCCCCGATACTATCTTGCAGGGCCGGAAGGCATGGTTAAAGCCATGCGTTCACTGCTGATTCAGGCAGGTGCAGATGAAGATAATATTCGCACGGAAGAGTTTGATGGTTATTGAGCCGCTGTTATGGTCTGTTTTCAGTAACGTATTCCACTATTTAAATCATGAAAAAAAGTACAACTATTGAAAAAATCAAGGCGCCGGAGCTGATTACTTCCAGCTGGCTGAATACGCCGCAACCGGTTACGCTGGCTTCCTTGCGCGGCAAGGTGGTGTTGATGCACGCTTTCCAGATGCTGTGTCCGGGGTGTGTTCAGCAGGGAATTCCACAGACACAGCGGATTTTTGATGAATTTGATCCGGAACGGGTGGCAGTAATCGGTCTGCATACGGTTTTCGAGCACCATGAGGTGATGGGGCGCGATGCGCTGGAGGTGTTTGCTTATGAGTACAGGTTGCGTTTTCCGATCGGGATAGACAAGCCAAATGAGCAGCACTCCATTCCGCACACAATGATGACGTACCACATGCAGGGTACGCCGACGACCATTCTGGTGGATAAGACGGGTCATCTGCGTTTGCACAAGTTTGGCCATGTCAGTGATCTGTTGCTGGGCGTGTCGATCGGGACACTGCTGGCCGAGGAAGTGTCTGATGAGGCATCGGCTGTTGTGGCCGCAACTGCAGCATCAGCTGATAGCCCTGACGGACAGCCGGGATGTGAGGCTGACGGTTGCCGGGTCTGATTTGCGTCAGTAAGCCGGCATTTTTCTAAAAATGGTTTTTCCAGTCGCGGATTGCGGCAAATACGCTGACTGGATCAGTGAGCTCCCGTTTGGCGTATGCGCTGGCGCTTTGAATGATAGCCGGCTGATCACAGCGTAAAAATGGGTTGGTGACTTTTTCTGTTGCCAGGTTGGAGGGGAGTGTTGGTTCATTCCGTGCCACCTTTTCTTCTGCATTACTTTCCAGTCGGATTAATTCCGGATTGTTCGGATCGATTGCCCGGGCGAAGCGGATATTGTCCAGCGTGTATTCGTGGGTGCAATAAACCAGGGTTTTATCGGGCAGGCTGGCCAGTTTTTGTAAGGAATTAAACATCTGTTGTGCGCTGCCTTCAAAAATCCTGCCACAGCCACAGGCAAACAGCGTGTCTCCACAAAACAGCCGGTCATGGCTGTAATAAGCAATATGGCCGGCAGTATGTCCGGGGACATCCAGGACGGCGAGTTCCAGTGGCAGTTCCGGAAATTTGAGGGTATTGCCTTCAGTCAGCGGGTGGGTCAGTTCCGGTATTTTTTCACTGGCCGGGCCATAAACAGGGATTCTGAAATTTTGTACCAGTGCGGGGATGCCGCCTGTGTGATCGTGGTGGTGATGGGTGCAAAGGATTGCAATAGGTTGTAATTTTTGTTGCCTTAGCCAGCTGAGAACCGGTTCTGTATCGCCAGGGTCTATGATGAGGGCGAGATGTTGATTGTGAACGATCCAGATATAATTATCCCTAAACGCTTGAACAGGAAAAACGTCAATCATTTTGCCTCCTTATAGCAGATAGCAGACAGGCTATTATCATAACTGACCACTTTGACAATATGTTCGATTCTGCATTGCAGCAAAGTATGCAACAGTGGTTTAAGACTGCCCTGGGGCAGTACCTGCTTGAGCAGGAACAACGCTATTTTGACCGTGTTGTAGCGGATGTGTTCGGCTATAACGCAACTCAGATCGGTTTTGCCGGAATTGATTTCTTGCGCAATAACCGGATGCCTTTCAAGTTTGCGCTTGGGGCGCAGGAGGGTGCATCGGTTTACGCGCTTCCTCAATTCCTGCCCGTCAGGACCAGTAGCGTCGATCTTGTACTGTTACCGCATACGCTTGAATTCAATACCAATCCGCGCCAGATTCTCCGAGAGGTACACCGGGTGCTGATTCATGAGGGAAAAGTTATCATCAGCGGGTTTAATCCGTTCAGTCTCTGGGGAATACATCGCCGTATGATGAAATCAAAAACAGATTTTCCGTGGTGTGGCCGTTTCATTGATCTGTCACGCATGCAGGATTGGCTGGAATTGCTCAACTTTGAAACTGTTGCGGGACAGTTTGGCTGTTATGTGCCGCCGTGTACCGGGGAAAAATGGCTTTCCCGGCTGCATTTTATGGAGGCGGCAGGAGATCGCTGGTGGCCGATTGCCGGGGGGGTTTATTTTTTGCAGGCGATCAAACATGAATGTGGGTTGCGTATTATCAAACCTTGCTGGGATGATTCACCCGCCGGCAAGGAGAGAACGGTCGCAGTGCCGCAGATAGAGCAGAGGCAGGGTGGATAATTCAGGAATATCGGTATACGCCAGAGTGCGGAGAGAGAGTAAAGAAGACCGGTTTTTAGAAGTGTCTTTGATTAAAAATACAAGGTTTATTGCGAGGTGGATGCGTCTCGTGGCAACAAACAGGAATGAATCATGCAACAGCAGCAAAATGTAAAACTGGTGGAAATTTTTACGGATGGTGCCTGCAAGGGCAACCCGGGAATTGGAGGATGGGGGGTTTCCCTGCAATTTGATGGTGAGGCCCGAGAATTTTTTGGCGGCGAACCCATGACCACAAATAACCGTATGGAACTGTTGGCTGCTATTCGTGCCTTGCAGGCACTGGAATCACTGCCGGGTGTGGAGCAATCCCTGCGGGTTCGGTTGCATACCGATTCGCAGTATGTGCAGAAAGGGATCAGCGAATGGATTCACTCCTGGAAAAAACGTGGCTGGCGGACAGCAGATAAGAAGCCGGTGAAGAATGAGGCGTTATGGAGAGAGCTGGATCAGTTGTCCGGACGCTATCAGGTTGAATGGTTCTGGGTGCGGGGGCATAACGGCCACGATGGGAATGAGCGTGCTGATATGCTGGCAAATCAGGGTGTGGAGCTAATGTTATCTGAAAAAGCAGAATAATCGGGTATGCGCCATATCTTTCTGGATACTGAAACAACAGGTCTTGATCCTGCTCTGGGGCATCGGATTGTTGAGATCGCCGCGGTGGAGGTGTGTAACCGGCGACTGACCGGCCGTCATTTCCATCGTTATCTCAATCCCGGGCGGGAAAGTGATGAAGGTGCTTTGCGGGTGCATGGCCTGACGCGCGAGTTCCTGCGTGATAAACCTGTATTTCAGGAAATTTGCAGTGAATTTCTGGAATTTATAGAAAATGCCGGGATTTTCATTCATAACGCCCCTTTTGATATGGGCTTCATTAACCATGAGCTCAGTCTGATCCGGTTTGAGCCGATGCAGAGCCATTGTCTGCAGGTGACGGATACGCTAATGCTGGCGAAAGAGCTGCATCCGGGCAAAAGAAATAACCTGGATGCATTGTGTGAGCGTTATCAGATTGATAATTCTCACAGAACGCTGCATGGTGCTTTGCTTGATGCGGAGTTGCTGGCCGAGGTTTATCTGGCGATGACGCGCGGCCAGGAAAGTCTGCTGATGGAGGTGGATGCACCGGCAATGCGGCAGGCTGACAGTTCAGTAACCAGAAAAACGGGAGTGGAGGTGGAAGCAAAAATGAGGGCGAAGGACTTTTCGCTGATCATTCAGCCGGCCACAGAGGAAGAGCTTGAGCTGCATGACCGGCTGGTGGAGCGTATCAGCGCCGAAAGTAAAGGCAGCTGTTTGTGGAACAGCTGAATTTACCGGGTGTACTGTCAGATGCTCAGTTTGGTGCGTAAAGCGCGTGTTGCCAGCTGCCTGCTGAAACTCAGCGCGGTCAGTGGTCCGCGGTGGGCCTTGGCGATGACATCATTGATCGCTGAAACCATCCACTCAACATCAGATTCTGTCAGGATGAGCGGCGGGATAAATTTAACGATGTTCATACCGTGACCGGCCACTTGGGACAGAATTCGATGCTCCCGGAATAGCGGCACGGTAATCAGCTGCGAAAACAATCCCTTATTGGCGGATTCAAGTATCTTCCACGACAGTTTCAGCATCAGACTTTTCGGCTCGGTGAATTCCAGTGCGATCATCATTCCTTTGCCTCGCACTTCCTTGAGGCATTCATATTTTTGTATCAGCGGTGTTAATGTATCCAGAATGGCAGCACCAGTACGGGCGGAATGTTCAATCAGATTTTCTGATTCCAGTACCTCCAGTGTGGCCAGACCGGCAGCCATGGCAAGATTGTTTTTACCAAACGTACTGCCATGAATGACAGCACGATCCATACGATTGAAAACGCGATCAAAAATCCATTCTTTACAGACCAGTGCCCCCACGGGTACAAACCCTCCGGAAAGTGTTTTGGATATGCACAGGATATCGGGTTCGACAGACCAGTGTTCAACTGCCCACCATTTGCCGGTCCGTCCCAGTCCGGTCTGGATTTCATCAGCGATGAACAGTGCGCCGTATTTGCGGACAAGTCTGGCAGCTTCCGGCAGGTAGTTGTCATCCGGTATCCAGACACCATGTCCCTGAATCGGCTCGGTAATAAAGGCGGCAACCTCTCCTTCCGCCAGCACCTGCTCCAGTGCTTCGAGGTCATTGAATGGAATTTCGATGAAATCCGGCACCAGTGGGCCAAATCCTTTTTTGTAATGATCATCTCCGGTAGCGGACAGGGAACCGAGACTCAATCCGTGGTAGCAGCCGTGGCAGAAAATAATTTTGGATTTTCCGGTGGCGTAACGGCTGAATTTGATTGCGGCTTCGACTGTTTCCGTGCCCGAATTGGCGAAAAAAACGCGATCCAGCCCGTTTGGGGTCAGTTTCACCAGTTTTTCTGCCAATAACCCGGCCAGTAATGACACATCAAGCTGGACGAGATTGGGTAAGTCCGCGTCCAGTGTGCTCTTGAGAACCTCGACGATTTCTGCGTGATTGCGTCCCAGCGCGAAAACACCAAAGCCACTGAGTAAATCCAGATAGCGATTATCCTGTTCATCAAACAGATAGGCACCTTTAGCCCGAACATAATGACGATCAAAATCAATGGTTTTAAGGACTTTGACCATCTGGCTGTTTAGGTATTTATCGTGCAGAGCAAAGTTTTCTTTGCTTCGATTCTGAATAAGATCCTGGATTTTCATAGGTGAGCAACTCCGATCTGTGCTGGTGATATGGTCAAAAAAGTTGCAGCATTTTACCTTAATCTGTAAAGGGTTTTTGGCTGCCATCTGCAGACAGGCCCGGCAATTCCGGGGGATACGGTTTTTGTCAGCGGTACCTGGCTGAACAGTAATCCTGATTTAAAAAACAATATGATAGCGTGTGGTGATATTGACATCCCCGGTTCTCTTGTCTAAAGTTGTGTGCCGGGGTCTATGTAGCAACAGAATCACCCTGGAGGGTGGGCATTTATAATAACAAGCACATTCTCTTGACTGGTTATTGGCAGAATATTTGTGCAAATTCCTTTTGAGGGGCTGTCCCCTGGCTGGTTTGCAGGAAGCTGCATATCAATGCCGTCAAACCGGCGAACAACGTTTCGCTGAATCTAATAAATCATAAATTCAAGTAGAGGAATGTAATGATGAAAACAACAAAGGCAATATTTGCGGGTTTTGCAGTGGGATCACTGTTGCTGGCCGGAGTGGCTCAGGCAACAGAGCATGAGGCACACCATCATAATAAATCAGGTGAATTCCATGTGGTTATCAATGCTTATGACACCACTATCCCTGAACTTAATGTAGAGGGTGTAACTGTTAAGAACATTCGTGCTTTTAATGTGCTGAATGAACCGGAAGCACTGGTTGTTAAAAAAGGCCAGGCCGTAAAGATCGTCGTTGAGAATAAATCGCCCATCAGTGAAGGTTTTTCGATCGATGCTTTTGGTGTTCAGGAAGTCATTAAAAAAGGCGAAACCAAAACCATCAGCTTCACAGCTGATAAAGTCGGTGCTTTTACTATCTGGTGCCAGCTTCATCCTATGAATATTCACTTGCCAGGTTCCCTTAACGTTATCGAATAACGTCTGGGATTGAAACGGTAATGATTCAGGCCGGATTCAGTCCGGCCTGATTGTTTGTGGAATGTGAAAATATCACTCAAGTTACCCAAGGTTACTTAAGCTGCCCCGGGCTGTTCCTTTCTTCTGCCGGTGTGGCAGATCGCGCCTTGCGTGCGGTTCTTTAAGCCGCTGTTTGATAAATCACAAATAGGTTTTTTGTTAGAATGCCGGTCTGTGATGAACTATTTTTTTATGAGGTATCTGATGGCAGTTGAAAGGACTTTGTCCATTATCAAGCCCGATGCAGTAGCAAAGAATGTTATCGGACAAATTTATGCAAGATTTGAAGCTGCTGGATTGAAAATTGTTGCTGCCCGCATGGCGCATTTGTCGAGAGTCGAAGCAGAGAACTTTTATGCCATTCACAGAGAAAGACCTTTTTTCAAGGATTTGGTCGATTTCATGATTTCCGGTCCGGTGATCATCCAGGTGCTGGAAGGCGAAAATGCGATTTCCAAAAATCGTGAGTTAATGGGGGCTACCGATCCAAAGAAAGCGGATAAGGGTACGATTCGTGCGGATTTTGCAGACAGTATTGATGCCAACGCGGTGCATGGTTCTGATGCACCTGAGACGGCTGCAGTCGAGATTGCCTGTTTCTTTCCATCCCTGGAAATATATTCACGCTGAGCACGCATAATTTTGCTGAACTGGGAAGCCGGGCACAATGATTAACCTGCTTGATTTTAATAAAACGGAGCTTGTTCGTTTTTGCGGGGAAATGGGCGAAAAGCCTTTTCGTGCACAGCAGTTGCTGCGCTGGATACACCAGTTCGGCAAGACAGAATTTACGGAGATGAGCGATCTGGCGAAAGTGTTTCGTCAGAAACTGACGGAGTGTGCTGTTGTTCAGCCCCCCGAAATTGTAAGTGACTATACTGCAGAAGATGGTACCCGTAAGTGGCTGATATCAGCGGGTTCCGGTAATGCTGTAGAGATGGTTTTTATTCCGGAGCCCGGTCGGGGTACGTTGTGTGTTTCCAGCCAGGTGGGCTGTGCGCTGGCCTGCAGCTTCTGCTCTACCGGGCGACAGGGATTTAACCGCAATTTGAGCGTTGCGGAAATTATCGGCCAGGTGTGGCTGGCTAACCGGTTGCTCGAAGCAGATAATCAGGACCGGTTGTTGCCGGATACAGCACAGACTCAAGCCGGTAAACAGGAAGCAAGGCGGCCGGTTACCAATGTTGTTATGATGGGAATGGGTGAGCCGCTGGCTAATTTTGAGCATCTGGTCATGGCGCTCGATCTGATGCTGAGTGATGATGCCTATGGTTTATCACGCCGCCGGGTAACAGTAAGTACATCCGGGCTGGTTCCCGCCCTGGATCGTTTGCGTGAGCGTTGCCCGGTAGCACTTGCGGTTTCATTGCATGCACCCAATGATGCTCTGCGTGATGTGCTGGTGCCGATCAATAAAAAATATCCAATCAGGGAATTGCTGGCTGCCTGTGAGCGTTACCTGCCCGCAGCCCCAAGGGATTTTATTACATTCGAATATGTTATGCTGAAAAGCGTAAATGACAGCGTGGTGTTGGCGCAAGAGCTGGTGCAGGTTGTTAAAAATGTGCCTTGCAAGCTTAATCTGATTCCGTTTAATGGCTTTCCCGGCTCTGGTTATGAGCGGTCGGATACGCAGGCTATCCATAATTTCCGTGATGTACTGATGCAGGCTGGTATTGTTACGACGATACGCAGAACTCGCGGAGATGATATCGCTGCTGCTTGCGGTCAACTGGCCGGACAGGTGCGCGATAAAACGCGTCGGACGAGTGCATACGGGACAAACCAGACAGCAATGGTGAAATAACCGGGTTTTTATGAACTCAGTATTGGCAGGCTATTTAAGCAATTGCAGGCAAAAATGAACAGGCTGATTAGAATTGGAGTTCTTGGAGTTCTGGTATGGCTGACAGGTTGCGGTATTACACCTGCACAGGAAAAACCGACGCCCGAAGAATTGAAACAGCGTGCGTTGCAAAGTGCAAAAATTCATACTGAGCTTGCCGGCCAGTACTATCATCGTGGCCAATACCGGGTGGCAATAGAAGAGGCGGAAATTGCGCTGAAGAAAAAATCCGATTATGCCCCGGCTTACAATATGCTGGGATTGGTTTATATGGATTTGCTGGAGGATGACCGCGCAGAATGGAATTTTGAGCGCGGGCTTGGAATAGCGCCGAATGATCCCGACATACGTAACAATTTTGGCTGGTTTTTATGTCAGCGAAAACCTGAGCGGATGGAGCAGGCAATCGGCCATTTTATGGCAGCGATACGTGATCCGCTGTATGAAACCCCGGAGAGAACTTATACCAATGCCGGGTTGTGTGTGCTGAAACAAAAAAATTTCGAGCAGGCACACAGCTATTTTCAGGAGGCGCTGATAATCCGTCCTGGTTACCCTTTGGCGCAGCTTGGTCTGGTAGAGCTTGATTTCAGCCGTGGCGAGGTGAAGAAAGCCTGGTCTGCAATCAACCAGTATTTGCAGATGAATCCTCCCGCCCCTGCCAGCCTGTGGCTGGCCGTCCGTATTGCACGAGCCAATGGAGATGCCAATGCAGAAACCAATTACGCTTTTCAACTGCAAAAGCGTTTTCCTGATTCCAGGGAAGCCCGGGAATTGCGTGCGGGGAAGTTGAGCCATGAAAAATGATGAACTAGACGATAAAACAGACGAGCTGCGTACTGATCAGGAATCAGCGCCTGCTCATGAATCAGGAGCAGTCAGAGATATTTCTGAGCAAATTGCCATACCTCAAGTGAAACATATTGATTCCGCAGATACGGCTGCGTCATTTCAGTCAGCTCCTGCCGAGAATTCAGCCGGAGCAGAAAAGGTGAATACTGCTGCTCCTGTATCCGGTTTTGGCCAGCTGCTGCATGATGAAAGGATCAGATGTGGCATGAGTATTAGCGAGGTGGCACGTCATTTGCGCTTGTCTGAACAGCAGGTGGAAGCGATCGAGGCTCAGGATTTTTCCAGATTGCCTGCTGCTGTATTTCTGCGTGGATACATACGCAATTACGCTAACCTGCTGCGGCTTGGAGAAGTTCCCCTGTTAATGGAGGCTGTGCCTCAGGCAAGGCCGGTGGATACCGTTTTTACCGGCAAAAGGAATTCGCAGCGTTTCAAGGCGATAGAACCCGCTTACCGTTCAGATCGTGGCGGCCGTGCCGGGTGGTTGTATGTAGTGGTGATACTGGCTGCATTTGCTGCTTATGCTATTTATCGTGAAGAAATACCGGAGCATCTGGTTTCTTTTTCACCAGAAAATACTGATCAGGTTATACCGCTGAATTCTGGTGAAGGCAGTGATCAGGTGGCGATAGATCTGGCACTGCCGCTGTCTTCGCCTTCTGCTGAATTACCCCTGACGCCTCCTGCACTGGTGACGCCCGCGCCATCCGGTGCCAGTTTGCCATCGGTTGCAGCCACGTTGCCCGAGATACCAGCTCCTTTGCCGGCTGCAGATGCGCCCGGGGCTGCAAATGATGGAAAGAAATCGTTACACCTTTCTTTTTCCCGGGAATCATGGGTCAAAATCAAGGATAGCAGTGGCAGGGTTATCCTCGAAAAAACTCATGCGCGCGGGACTGAGCAGACGATAGAAGCCAGGCCTCCTCTGTATCTGGTCATTGGCAATGCAGCCGGAGTTAGCCTTGTTTACAACGGGCGCAAGGTCGATCTTGCACCCTATACTCGCGGCAATGACGATGTCGCACGCTTTTCGCTTGAATAATCTGTATAAATTTATCCGGGTTTTACATCATGTCCTCTAATAACGTACCTGCTCTACGCCGGAAATGTGTGGGTGTCAAAGTCGGTTCAGTAATGATTGGTGGCGGTGCACCGATTGTTGTGCAGTCAATGACCAATACCGATACCGCTGACGAGCTGGCGACTGCCAGTCAGGTTGCCCAGCTGGCGCGTGCAGGCTCCGAGCTGGTCAGAATCACCGTTAATTCCATGGAGGCGGCAGCGGCTGTTCCCGGGATTCGTGCCCGGCTGGATGATATGGGCTGCCATGTCCCACTGATTGGTGATTTTCATTTCAATGGACATAAGCTGCTGACAGCTTATCCTGACTGTGCAAGAGCACTGGCAAAGTACCGCATCAATCCTGGAAATGTTGGCCATGGCCGCAAGCGTGATGAGCAGTTTTCCACACTGATAGAAACTGCCTGCAAATATGATAAACCGGTGCGTATCGGGGTTAACTGGGGCAGCCTGGATCCTGAAATGCTGGCGCGGATTATGGATGAAAATGCACGTTCGCCTGATCCGCTGGGGGCTTCACAAGTCATGCATAAGGCACTTATCACCTCCGCGCTGGAAAGCGCTGCTAAAGCTGAGGAGCTGGGACTGGCCCGTAACCATATCGTACTGTCGTGCAAAGTTAGTGGTGTGCAGGATCTGATTGCTGTCTATGGTGCGCTGGCAGAGCAATGCGACTATGCCCTGCATCTGGGACTGACTGAGGCCGGTATGGGGTCAAAAGGGATTGTTGCCTCGACAGCGGCACTCGCTGTACTGCTGTTCAAAGGGATTGGCGATACGATCCGTGTTTCCCTGACACCGGAACCGGGAGGAGATCGTGCTCGTGAAGTCATCGTGGCACAGGAAATCCTGCAGACAATGGGGTTGCGTGCATTTGTCCCGCTGGTGGCTGCCTGTCCGGGTTGCGGGCGCACAACCAGCACCTATTTTCAGGAACTGGCAGAAAGTATCCAGATCTATGTGCGTGAACAGATGCTTATCTGGCGCGAGCAATATGAGGGGGTCGAGAATATGTCGCTCGCAGTCATGGGCTGTGTGGTTAACGGGCCGGGTGAAAGTAAACATGCGGATATCGGCATCAGTTTGCCGGGATCAGGAGAAACACCGGTAGCACCGGTTTTTGTTGATGGCCAGAAGACGGTTACTTTGAAAGGCGACAATATTGCCGGGGAATTCCGCGCGATTGTCGATGAATACGTGCGAACCAAATACAGGAAGAAAGCAGTCAATGCCTGAATCAATCAGGGCCGTCCGCGGGATGAATGACATCCTGCCGGATGAAAGCGGTTTATGGGAGTTTTTCGAAGACACGATTCGCACATGGCTGACTGCCTACGGTTACCGCAATTTGCGCACTCCTGTCGTCGAGCAGACTGACCTGTTCGTACGCTCGATCGGAGAAGTAACGGATATTGTCGAAAAAGAGATGTACTCGTTTGTTGATCATCTCAATGGCGAAAACCTGACTCTGCGCCCGGAAGGGACCGCCTCCTGTGTGCGTGCGGCGATTGAACACAACCTGTTGTATTCAGGCCCTCAACGCTTGTACTACAGCGGCCCGATGTTTCGGCATGAACGTCCGCAAAAGGGGCGTTATCGCCAGTTTCATCAGGTTGGTGTGGAAGCATTGGGATTTGCCGGCCCGGATATTGATGCTGAGCTTATCATCATGTGTGCGCGATTGTGGCGTTTGCTGGGTATTTCTGATGTCCGGCTGGAAATCAGCACACTTGGCAGCACCGAATCCCGTTTGGTTTACCGTGCTCGTCTGATCAGCTACCTGGAAAAATTCCATGATGATCTTGATAAGGATGCGCGCCGGCGATTAAAAACCAACCCGCTGCGTATTCTTGACAGTAAAAATCCGGCCTTGCGGGAAATACTGGCAGGTGCACCTCGTCTGCTTGATGATCTTGATGAAGATTCACTGGCACATTTTGAGGCATTGCAGCGGATTTTGCGTAACCAGGGTATCAGCTTCGAGATCAATAACCGGCTGGTTAGAGGGCTGGATTACTATAACCGTACGGTATTTGAATGGGTAACCGATAAACTGGGTGCACAGGGAACTGTTTGTGCCGGCGGCCGCTATGACGGCCTGATTGCACAGATTGGCGGCAAGCCGGCGCCGGCATGTGGTTTTGCTATGGGTATCGAACGGATACTTTCGCTGATGAGTGGAAACAGCATGATCGCTGCACGTGCTGTTCCTGATGTGTATGTTGTACACCAGGGAGAGGCTGCTGCTGAATTTTCGTGGAAAGTAGCAGAATCACTGCGTGATAACGGCTTAAAAGTAGTGTTGCACAGTGGTGGTGGAAATTTTAAGGTACAGATGAAAAAGGCTGATGCCAGTGGCGCACGGTTTGCTGCCATTATCGGAGATGATGAAGCCGCAGCCAGGCAAATCACCATCAAATCATTACGTGAAGCAGCAGAGCAGGTCAGGGTTGATCTGGCTGGTGCTGCTGCACTTCTGGGAAATATTTAACCAAGGTAAAAAATCAGAGCCATGTCAGCATATAACTATGAAGAACAGGAAAAAATAGACGGGTTAAAAGCCTGGTGGACTGCCAATGGCACTTCCGTATTACTTGCTTTTACTGTTTTTATAGCAGCAGTCGCAGGAAGCCGCTTGTGGAATCATTATCAGGGAGAACAGGCCCGGCAGGCAGCTGATCTGTATGCCGTTCTCCAGCAGCATATCGAAAAAGGAAGTGAGCTTGTCAAGATAACCGATGCGGCCCATTTGCTGACAGAAAGCTTTCCCAAAAGCGGTTATGCTCCCCGTGCGGCACTGATAGCGGCTCATGCTGCTGTTCAGGCAGGTAATAACCAGGTTGCCGGAGACAGGTTGCAATGGGTGATTGACCATGCTGAAGAATCTGAAATAAAAGATCTCGCCCGGTTACGACTGGCGAGTGTGCTGGTTGATGAAAAAAAATATGATCAGGCACTGGCACTGCTGAATGCGCAGCATGCTGCTTCATTTACCGGGCTTTACTCGGATTTGCGCGGAGATGCACTGGCTGCTGCCGGTAAAACAGATGAAGCAGGAGCGGCTTACCGGAAGGCGCTGGAAAGCTTAAGTACACAGGGCGCTTACCGGAATGTCGTGCAAATGAAACTCGATGTGCTGAGAGAACCGCAGAAGTGACCGGCAACATAGCGTTACTGACCTCTGATCTTATTTTTCATCCGTGTTACCGGATACTCCGTGTCTGTGTGCTCTCCCTGCTGATTTTTCTGGGAGGATGTGCAAATCTGAGTGAGTTGGGGGGAGGCCATTTCACTGACCTTTTCAGCAGCGATGAGGAAGAGGTGGAAGTCGATGAAGCCGAACTTGCCGAGCTGCAAACACTGGCTCCGATCAGGCCGCTGTGGCAGGCAAAACTGTCAGCGAGCAAAACCGCAGTATTTCTGCCGGTTTACGATAATGGCGCGTTATACGCTGCTGATGAAGATGGCCGGCTGGTTAAGCTCGACCCGGCGACGGGGCGTGAAATCTGGCGGGTGGAAACCCAGTCCCGGCTTTCCGGAGGAGTCGGTACCGGCGGAGGAATGGTGCTGCTTGGCACTTATGAGGGAGAAGTGCTGGCGTTCGACGAGGCAGGCCATTCTTTGTGGCAGTCTCAGGTGTCCGGCGAAATTCTGAGTCCACCGCAAACCGATAACGGTATCGTGGTAGTGCGTACCGGTGACAGCAGGCTTTACGGCCTGAATGCAGCGGATGGAAAGCAGGTCTGGAGTTATCAGAATGTTACGCCACCCCTTACTGTTCGCAGCTTTGTCGGTGTAACAATTACCCGGGGTGCTGTATTTGCCGGATTCCCCGGCGGCAAGCTGATTGCCCTTGACCTGTTCACGGGCAATACAGGTTGGGAAGCAACCGTTTCACAGCCGCATGGCGTGACTGAGCTGGAACGTATGACCGACATCAGCAGCTTGCCGATCGTTGATGAAAACCAGGTATGTGCTGTAGCTTATCGCGGCCGGGCTGCCTGTTTTGAAATTTCCAGCGGCAACCAGATCTGGGCCCGGGATGCATCGAGCAGTGCGGGTATGGTAATAGACGGCAGCCATGTTTATATCAGCGAAGATCATGGAACTGTAGCCGCCTACGATAAAAGCAGTGGTGCTGCCGTCTGGAAACGGGGAAAACTGGGCAGCCGCAAACTTTCAGCTCTGATGATTGCCAGAGGTGCCCGTCTGGTAGTGGGAGATGACCAGGGCTATGTCATGCTGATCAGCCGTCAGGATGGTTTTCCTGCGGGTCGCGCACCCACTGATGGCAGTGCGATCGTATCCCGTGCTGAATATCTGCCGGATGGCTTCGTTGTACAAACACAAAAAGGCGGACTTTTCGCATTTTCCCTGCAATAACCCGAATTTCCTGTTTTCCGGGTGATGCATTTATTACAGTTCCCCTGCCATGAAACCCACACTCGTACTGGTTGGACGTCCAAACGTCGGAAAATCAACATTGTTCAACCGCCTTACCCGGACCCGTGATGCCATTGTGGCTGATATCCCCGGTCTTACGCGCGATCGGCATTACGGCCACGGCAGAATGGGACTCAAACCCTATCTGGTAGTAGATACAGGTGGTTTTGAGCCGGTAGTCAGGGAAGGCATTCTGCATGCCATGGCCAAGCAAACCCTGCAGGCCGTGGACGAAGCCGATATCGTCCTGTTTATTGTTGATGGCCGTCAGGGATTGGCTTCACAAGACAGAATCATCGCGGAGCAACTGCGCAAAACCGGCCGAAAACTGATTCTTGTCGTCAATAAAACCGAGGGGATGTCCTATTCGTCGGTAACGGCAGAATTTCATGAGCTGGGACTGGGCACGCCCTGTGCTGTTTCCGCCCTGCATGGAGAACATCTTGCGGAGCTGATTGATTTCGCACTGGAAGAATACCCTTATGAAGAGGAAACAGAAGCCCAATCGGGTGAGAAAAAATATCCTGTCATTGCCATTGCCGGCCGTCCCAATGTTGGTAAATCCACGCTGATTAACACCCTGCTGGGGGAAGAGCGCGTAATTGCATTCGATCAGCCGGGCACCACACGGGACAGTATTTATGTTGATTTTGAATATGGGCAGCGCAGCTATACGCTGATTGATACAGCGGGGTTGCGTCGATCAGGCAAGGTTTGGGAAACGGTGGAGAAATTCTCGGTTGTGAAAACTCTGCAATCCATTGAAGCAGCTAACGTGGTTATTCTGGTGCTGGATGCACAAAATGAGATTTCCGATCAGGATGCCCATATTGCCGGGTTCATTCTGGAAACCGGCCGTGCACTGGTCGTTGCAGTCAATAAATGGGATGGTCTGGATGACTACCGGCGTGAAATCATTAAGCGCGAATTTGAACGCAAGCTCAGTTTTCTGAATTTTGCCAGTCTGCACTATATTTCCGCCCTGTACGGTAACGGCGTAAAAGGGCTAATGCCTTCAGTGGATCAGGCTTACGCTGCAGCCATGGCACATATTCCCACCCCCAAACTGACACGCGCTATGCTGGCCGCCGTTGCCAGGCAGCAGCCACCGCGCGGTGGAATGTCACGGCCCAAACTGCGTTACGCCCACCAGGGCGGGGAAAATCCCCCTCTGATCGTTATTCATGGCTCTATGCTGGAACATGTACCACAAACCTACCGTCGCTATCTTGAAAATACATTCAGGGAAGTATTCGGGTTAAAAGGCACCCCGTTACGAGTGGAATTCAGGGTGGGTCACAATCCGTACGCCGACAGGAAAACGCCGCTGACCGAGGAAGAAGCCCGGCGCGCGCATAATCGCCGCCGCCGCAATCGCAAGAAATATGGCTGATCATGGGATTTACGCTTGAGAAGATTGTCCCGTGGGGGCGTTCGTTTGATGAATACATCAATATGTTTGCCCTTACCGGGAAAGATTTGAGCGTTCGCATTCTTAGCTGCGGAGACGGTCCCGCCGCATTCAATGCCACCCTGACCAAACGCGGGGGGAGCGTTGTTTCAGTCGATCCGGTTTATGCTTTTGACGCAGCACAAATCCAGCACCGTATAGCCGAGACCTGTGAAATCGTAATGGCTCAGATGCATAAGAATAAAAACGACTACATTTGGGAGGATATCCCATCAGTCGAAGCGCTTGGAAAAATCCGTATATCTGCGATGGAAGATTTTCTTGCGGATTTCGCTAACGGGAAACGAGAGGGGCGTTACGTGACTGGTGAGCTGCCATTTTTACCTTTTGAGAACGGGCAGTTTGATATTGCCCTGTCCTCGCACTTTATGTTTTTGTACAGTGCACATTTGCCGGTTGAATTCCATATTCAGGCAATCCGGGAAATGTTGCGCGTCGCGCGTGAAGTCAGAATTTTCCCGTTACTTACGCTTGACGGTGCGCTATCACCACATTTTCCGGCGGTGAACGAGTATTTCTCAACTCATGGTTTTAGTGTAAACAGCCTGCACGTACGTTATGAGTTTCAGCGAGGCGGTAACCAGATGCTGGTAATCAGGTCCGCCTGACTATACTGCACTGCGGCCGGAATCATTAACCACGGAGTTAGTGTGCCGCGTGTCAGTGGTCGTGATTCTCTGCTGCGGGGACCGGCTCTGTAAATTTTGTCTGCCCGCCAAACTCTCTGCGAATAGCCTGTTCCCTGAATTCTTCCTGGTCGGTTTCATCTCCAAATTCTCTGCGTTCTGCCTGTTCTTCAAATTCCACGCGTTCATCCTGCATTTCATTACCTTGAGCCGCCGGTGGTGCAGGAGACTGGCTGCGGGTTTCCGCCCCGGCAGCTGCAATCTGCACAGGTTGAGGTTGGGGCAGACTTGAATCCCGGAAGTCGGGAAAGGAAAATACAGATGTCAATAAACCAGCCAGAGCGGCAATAAAAATCGTACTGGTGATATGTTTCATGATACGTCCTCTGTAAGTAAAATAAGAAATGATGCAATACCTATTGCACAAACGATGCCCGGAGTCAAGTCTGACTATAGCAATACGTTTTCTCCTTGTCCTGGCGGGTTGTGCTGTACCATCCGGATAATCGGAACTGATTTCGCTGATTATCTGATTGCCTTGCTTGTCGCATGAAAAAACTCTATACAGCCAATCATTTGCTGGAAGCGTATATCGTCCGCGATTTGCTGGAGAATGCCTGTATTCCGGCCAGATTGTTTAACGAATATGCACAGGGGGGAACAGGAGAAATCCCGTTTACCCATACCTATCCCGAGGTATGGGTGGTGCGCGATTTTGACTATGAGCGCGGACGAACAATTGTCACCGCTTATGAGCAGATGCCGCAGGTGACCGGGACCATTTTTTGTTTGCAATGTGGTGAAGAAAATCCCGATAATTTCCAGTTGTGCTGGCAATGCGGCAGTGGGCTGGAGATTGTCAAAGAAAAATTTTTTCCGCCCGACATCTGAATTTCCGGGTGCAGGCTATACAGTAGGTTATACCAGCACAGATTATGTCAGGTTTATACGGGCGAATACGATACGTCGCAGCCCGTTCAGAACAAAGGTAAACACAAACGATGCCACGAACAGCAGAAAGACAACCGTGGCGGACAACGGTGCCGTGATCCATCCGGACATTGCCACCATGATCCCGATTATCACATCGGCAACAGAAGCGGCGATGAGCCAGGCGCCTGGTGGTGTTTCCCGTAAGGTGCGGCGTGTGCGAACCGCGTAAATCATCGCCTGACCGGTAAATACCAGAGTAAGAAAAGCCAGTGTTATAAGCGTATCGGGTGTCAGGCGGAGCCAGAAATGACCGACTGCCAGGATAGCAATGGAAAAAATCAGCTGAGCCAATCCGAGTATTGTGCCTGCGATGGTCAGTGCGCCGATACGCCAGACGTTGGGAACGGATGACGGGGTGGCACGATCCGTTGTAATCGCCATTGACAGAAAATCACCTGTCACCAGCAGTACGATCATCAGCAGTGTGGTAAGAATGGCGTGCCCGGTCATGACAAAGCCAAGTGCGATGAACAGCACGGTAACAATTTTCTTGATGATTGAATTGAGGGTATAGGTCTGCACGCGTCGAAATGATTTTCGGCCTTCTTCGATGGCGGCCATGATGCCGCCCAGACCGGGTTCCGTGAGCACAAGGCCGGCTGCAGCCCTGGCAACGTCAGTTGCCTGCGAAACTGCAATCCCCATGTGCGCCTGGCGCAGCGCCGGGGCATCATTTGCCCCGTCTCCGCACATGCCGACGGTGTGCCCTGCTGATTGCAGGTCGTGTACCAGTCTGAATTTATCTTCCGGCAGTACACCGGCGAAGACAGCGCACTCATCCGGTTGACGTTGCGAGCCGGGTACATCTGGCAGGCAGACCGGGCCTGTGATTCCAACCTTTAGCGCTACCGATTCAGCAGTGGCTGGTGCATCGCCGGTTACCATCAGGACTCTGACACCGTTTTCTTCGAGCTGATGAACCAATGCAGCAGCATCTTCGCGTGGAGGGTCACTCAGTGCGATTAATCCGGCAATACGTATATCTCCTTGTGTTTCAACGGCCACCGCCAGCACGCGATGGCCCTGTTCTTCAAGGTGCTCAGCTTCGCAGCGCTGAGTTTCATTGATACCGGCAGCATTGGCAATGACAGCGAAAGCGCCTTTCATGACTCGTTTCGTGTGGCCATCCTCATCAGTGATATATGCTTCAGCCCGTTTTGTGGCCGGATCAAAAGCCTGAAATGAGATGCGCTGAAAGGAAATATGGCCGGGGAATTGATCCGCTGGCCCGGCTGCTCTGGCAAAAGCATGGATTGCAGCATCCACCGGATCGGCCCCACTGTCAGAGCTGGCAAGCGCTGCCAGATCGAGCAACTGTATTTCGTCAAAACCCGGGAAAGGCCGTGTCAGTACGACACGTAATTCATTGCTGGTCAGTGTGCCGGTTTTATCTGAACACAGGACATCAATGGTTCCTGCTTCATCCAGTGCGGAGAGGCGGGTGGCCAATACACCCCGTCTGGCCAGGACATGTGCGGAAAGCGCTGCTGCCATCGTAAAAGTGGCGGGTAATGAGACAGGAATTGATGCGAGGATAGCCGTCAGGATAATCGGTTCAATTGCGGTGAGAGGCAGTCCAAGCTGCCAGGCGTATACAGAAAGTGCCACGATGATCAATCCATTGAAAATGGCAAGATTGCGAACAACATGCAGCACAGTTTTCTGTTGAGAACTCGTTGCATGCGCCATTTTGATCAGTTCAGCCGTGCGCCCGAACTTTGTGTTGACACCTGTTGCAGTTACCAGCGCTTCTGCCTCTCCTCGCCGTACCAGTGCCCCGGCATAAATGATTGCACCAGCACCTGTTTCAACCGGCACCGATTCGCCGGTGAGCATGGATTGATCGAGCAGGACTTCTCCTGCTGTCAGGCGCAGATCCGCAGGGGCTACGCCGCCTAACGACAGTTTGACGAGATCTCCGGGGACGATCTCCCTGGATGGGATGGTCACCCAGACGCCATCCCTGCGTACGAAAGCATTCAGTGCGAGCTGTGATTTCAATGCTGCAAGCGCTGTTCGTGCACGGCCTTCCTGGGCGATTGCCACGGCAACATTGAAAAGGATGAGGGCAGTGATGATGGCTGCTTCAGGATATTTCCCAAGCCAGAGCTCGAACAGAATGGTTGCTTCGAGCATCCAGGGAACAGGTGCCCACAGTTTTTTGAGCGCACGCCGGATAAGGCTGTCCGGGTTATCGGCAACTTCGTTGAAACCGGTCCGCTGCAGCACTTCCTGTGCCTGATGGGTTGTCAGACCGGTCGTCATGGTGATTTTTTCTCTGTTTCAGTCTGTTCAGATTCAGGCACCGGAGGCCGGGTGCAGCGGAAAAGTTTCCGGAATAAACACCATAGAGGGTGTGGAGGGCATGGTAACTGGTGCGAAAGCACAATCAGGCAGTTGGCTTTGCCTGATTCCGGGAGGGGTAGCGATATACCTGATGTACCCGATCGCTATCCCGGCCTGTATTACAACACATGATTACTGCGGTTTCTGCTCTGTTTTTATTTCAGTTTCAGCTTCATCCCCGGTTTTTATCGCCGTTTCCGCTTCTGCAGCTTTTTCAGCAGAAACATTGCCTTCCATAAAACCGGTTTTATGAATTTTGTGTCTGCCACGATGCGAGATTTTCCCGATCAGTACGAAAAATAGCGGGACGAAGAAAACAGCCAGGAAAGTAGCGGCCAGCATCCCTCCGAATACCCCTGTACCAATCGACATCCGGCTGGCTGCACCTGCTCCGGATGCAATGACCAGCGGGAATACACCCATAATAAAGGCCAGTGATGTCATGATGATTGGCCGGAAGCGAATGCGTGCCGCTTCCAGAGCGGCTTCTGTCATTGATAAACCTTCGTCGTACAACTGGTTGGCAAATTCAACGATCAGAATGGCATTCTTGGCAGCCAGACCGATCAGAGTAATTAGCCCGATCTGGAAATAGATATCATTATTCATCTCTCGTAACCAGATAGCCAGCAGCGCTCCCAGAATTCCGAAAGGAACGGCCAGGATGACAGCAAACGGTACCGACCAGCTTTCATACAGTGCGGCAAGTACCAGAAACACCATTAGCAGCGCAAAGGAAAGTACCCATACGGATTGCCCGCCCGCCGCCTCTTTTTCCTGAAAAGAGATACCGCTCCAGTCAAGTGCATAGCCTTTGGGGGCCAGTACTTCACTGGCTACCTGTTCCAGGGCTGCCATTGCCTGACCGGAACTGTAGCCTGGAGCAGCACTTCCCAGTACAAGGGCCGAATTAAATCCATTGAAGTGAGTTACCGGATCCGGGCCGCTGTTGAACTCTGTGGTCACCACGGAATCCAGCGGGATCATCGTGCTTGTTGTTCCGGAACGGGCACGTACGTAGATTTTGCTGATGTCGTCCGGACTGGTCCGATATTCAGGTGAAGCCTCCGTTTGCACACGATAGACCCGGCCAAACTTTATGAAATCATTGACATACAGGTTGCCGAAATAAGCCTGCATGGTATCGAATACTTCGGAAATCGAAACTCCCAGCGCTTTGGCGCGCTCCCGGTCAATTTCTGCAAAAAGTCTGGGGGCACTGACACGGAAGTTGGTGCCGGCAACAGCGATGGCTGGATGTTCCATAGCTTTTTTCACAAAAAGCTGGGCGGTTTCAGCAAATGCCGAGAAATCACCCCCACCCGGATCCTGTAATTGAGCCGTGAAACCGCCGGTAGAACCCAATCCCTGAATTGAAGGTGCATTGAATGCCAGAATCAGTGCTTCGGGAATTTTTGCAAATTCCTGAAAGGCTTTTGCAATCAGCCCCTGCGCCTGCTGATCGGGGCTGCTGCGCGTATCCCAGTGCTGCAGCGGGATAAACATGGTGGCCTGATTTGGTCCGCGAGTACCAAAAACAAAATTCTGACCGGTCAGGGCATCGGTTGAGTGAACAGCCGGAATTGCCTGGAAATAATTTTCAATTTTTTCGACAACTTTCTTTGTTCGAGTCAACGATGCGCCATCAGGGAGCTGAAAAACGGTAATGAAATAGCCCTGGTCTTCTTCTGGAAGAAAGCCGGTGGGGGTTGTTTTCAGCAAGCCCAGAATGACAAATATCATTACTGCAAAAATAGCCAGTGACATGACTGATCTTTTGATAAGTGCACTGGTGGTGCCAATGTAATGCGTCTGCAGCCAGTCAAACGACCGGTTAAATATGCCCCAGAATTTGCCGGTACCATGGCTTGGCTTAAGTACGATGGCACATAAGGCCGGGCTGAGTGTCAGTGCCACAAATCCCGAGATGACAACAGACAGTGCAATGGTAATTGCAAACTGTTTGTACAGTTCACCGGTGATGCCTCCCAGGAACCCGACCGGAACAAAGACAGCGGTCAGGACCAGGACGATTGCAATAATCGGCCCGGATACTTCCTGCATCGCTTTGATTGCCGCATCCTTGGGTGAAAGCCCGCCTTTCGTCATATGCCGTTCAACGTTTTCCACCACTACAATCGCATCATCCACGACGATACCGATGGTCAGCACCATACCAAACAGCGTAAGCGTATTGATCGAGAATCCCAGTGCGTGCATTCCGGCAAATGTACCAATCAGTGAAATAGGTGCTGCAACCGCCGGGATCAGCGTTGCTCGCCAGTTTTGCAGAAAGATGAACACAACCAGCACAACCAGGAACATGGCCTCTGCCAGGGTTTTGATAACTTCCTTGATGGAGACTTCAACAAATGTCGTGGTGTCGTAGGGGATGTCGTAGGAAGTGCCGGCCGGGAAATCTTTGGTCAGCCTGTCCATTTCCGAGCGGATCCGGTGCACGGTATCAAGTGCATTGGCGCCGGGAGCGAGAAAAGTCAGAATGAAAGTATTGGGCCGTCCGTTCCATCGTCCTTCCAGATCATATGACTGAGCGCCCAGCTCTATTCTTGCCACATCCTTCAGGCGTACCATGGATCCATCCGGATAAGCCCGGACAATCATTTCCTCGAATTCTTTGACTTCACTCATCCGTCCGCGCGTAATAACCGGGATAGTGAGTTCATTTTTTTCAGATACCGGCTCGCGGCCGATGCGGCCTGCAGGAAAATCCCGGTTCTGATCACGAATGACGGAGGCAATTTCAGAGGGTATCAGATCAAGCTGAGCCATCCGGACCGGGTCAAGAATTATTCTCATGGAATAATTCTGGCTGCCGAAAATAATGGCATCTCCAACACCGGGAAGCCGTTTTACATTATCGAGTATCCTCAGCAGCGCATAATTCGACAGAAAAAGTGTGTCGTGTGCAGGATCAGTGGAGCTCAGCGCAATGACCGCCAGTAAATCAGGTGAGGTCTTTTTGACGGTGACGCCCTGACGGATAACTTCATCGGGCAGTTGAGGTTCGGCAAGACGCTGGCGATTCTGTGTCTGCACCTGTGCAATATCAACATCGGTTCCGATTTCGAATGTGAGCTTCATGGTCATGTGCCCGTCATTCGTGCTGGTGGATTCGTAATACAGAAGATTATCGATACCTGGAAGCTGAACTTCTATCGGCCGTGCAACCGCTTCTGCAACGACATCCGCACTGGCACCCGGGTAATCCGCATCAATTTGCACGACGGGCGGCGTAATATCGGGGAATCGGGCAATTGGCAGACTGGTTAGAGAAACCAGACCGACTATTACAATAATGATTGACAGAACCGATGCAAAAATCGGCCGCTCAATGAAAAAACGAGAATTCATGGCACGCCTTACGCTGTTTATTCTTAATGGTTATCTTCAGGGAAGTCTTATTTTTGCTCTTCCTGATAAGGGACGGGTTCTACCTGAGCACCAGGCAGAACCCGATGGAATCCTTCCACGATCACCTGTTCTCCTGCATGTAAACCATTTTCGATCAGCCATTCCCTGCCGCGCCATGCACTGGCCTGTATCGCACGGAGCTCGACTTTTCCCGTGTCATCGACAACATAGACAAATGAGCCGCTCGGCCGTTGCTGGACGGCACGCTGAGGGATAAGAATCGCCTCTGTTCTGGTATATCCTTTGATACGGACCTTAACAAACTGGCCTGGATAGAAATAAGATTGTCCGGGGGCATTTTTTCCATCCGGATTGGGGAATGCAAACCGGCCCTGCAGCGTACCGGTTTCCGGCCGTATGGCAACATCTGCAAAATCCAGCACGCCCTCTTCAGGATAAACACTGCCATCCGAGAAGGTCATCACGCCATGCAGCTGGAAAATATCCGGCCGTTCAACCTTGTGTTCATTCAATTCACGCCGGCGACGAAGCAGGTAGTTTTCCGGGACACTCACGTTGACATACATGGGGTCCAACTGATCGATAGTGGTTAATAGAGATGTCTGAGCTTCAACCAGGCGCCCTTCATAAAACTGACTGCGACCAACCCGTCCGTCAACCGGTGCGGTAATGAGGGTGTTGTCCAGATCAAATTTGGTTCTGATCACTTCACTCTGTGCTGCTTCCAGGATTGCCTTCGCACTGCTGACTTCCGCAATAGCATCATCGACCTCTTTTTTACTGACAGCTTTTTGCTTTAGCAGCGGTTGCACCCGTGCCAGATCTTTGTTGGCCTGAAGCAGTTTTGCCTGGGCCTGGGATACCAGTGCCTTGCTGTTCCGGTAGGCTGCGTTGAAAGGCACCGGATCAATCAGGTATAGCCTGGCACCTTTTTTGATATTGCGGCCTTCCGTGAAGAATATTTTCTTAATGACGCCACTTACCTGCGGACGAATTTCAACTGGCCGGAAGGATTCGGTTTGCCCGATAAATTCCGGTTCATCCTGAATTGCACGGGTAGTAACCGTGATTACCTCTACCTGAGGGGCGGGTGGTTTGGAGTCTTCAGAAGATTTTGTTGAGCAGCCGGTAACGAACGAAAGAAGAAGTGAGATGCCTGTTATGGTCAGACCGGCCTGGGTGATGGGTTGACGAAGCGTTAGATACATGACGTTATTCCTGATAATTCTGGTGATGAAACTGATTTTTTTAGTTATTTTGCAGCAAGCCGGTGGATAGTGGCAGTGGTGTACCGGGGGCTTCAGCCAGCCAGCCACCGCCCAGCACCTTGTAAAGCTGAATAATGGAAGTCAGGTGCAGATGGCGGGTGGTTGTGAGCATCGTTTCTGCATCAAGCAATTTTCGTTTGGCGAGCAGCACATCAACATAACCGGTAATTCCGTTCTGATAACGCAGTTCTGCCAGTTGTAGCGCGGATGTCAGTGCTTCGGCCTGTTCCTGTCGGGCTTTATATTGTTCATTGGCTGTACGGATAGCGGCGAGCGCATCTTCAACTTCCTTGAATGCGATCAGGATGGTTTGCTCATACTGTGCCAGTACCTGCCTTGCTTGTGCTTCTGCAGCACGTTGCTCAAATCCGAGTGTTTGTGCATTCAGCAGTGGACCGGCAATTCCAAAACCACCGGTACCGAATTTGCTGTCGGATTGCAGCAGGCTGGACAGTGCCGGACTGGAAAATCCAAAGAAACCCGTTAGCGTTATTCGGGGAAATCGTGCTGCTTTGGCCGCACCAATTCTGGCGGTGGCGGCTTTCAGATTTTGCTCGGCCTGCAGGATGTCAGGGCGTCGTTGCAGTAATTCTGAAGGCAGGCCGGCAGGGATTTCAGGAAGCGTGAACTGCCCATCCAGAGTAAATCCGCGCGTAACGGGAGCGGGATGCTTTCCTGTCAGCACACTGAGTTCATTTTCTTTCTGTGCGATCTGCTTTTCCAGTTCAGTGACCTGCACTGCGGCACTGGCACGACTGGCTTCAATTTGATCCAGGTCCTGCCGGGCAATCAGGCCGCCATCCAGTTGTGCTCTGGAAATTACGACAGATTCTTCCCAGGAGGAAAGGGTATTCCGGGCAATATCCAGCTGATTATCAAACTGTAAAAGATCGAAGTACGATTGTGCGACTGAACTGATCAGCGTGAGCACTACGGCACGGCGATTTTCTTCACGCGCCAGCAGATCGGCGCGGGCAGCTTCATTGGCGCGGCGAATCCTTCCCCAGATATCCAGCTCCCAGTTCAGGATGGTTTGCCCGAAGTAGTTGTAGGGTGTCGGGAATCCGGCACGGCTAAACCCTCCCAGTGTACCCATTACCGGGGCGGTACCATTGATTTCCATATTCGGAACAAAATCCATCCGGGCGATGCCCAGCCGTGCCTGCAGTTCTTCAACGCTGGCGGTGGCCTGTTTGAGATTTCTGTTTTCCTGCAGTGCCTGATTGATGAGTGACTGCAGTTTCTCATCCCGAAGCAGTTCCCACCAGGGAAGGTTGGCGATGGATTGTCCTTCGGTTTGTGTCAGACGATAGTTTTCTGCAGCTTCAACCTGAGGGCGGGAATAGTCGGGGCCCATGGCACAGGAAGTAATCAGCAGACTTGAGCACAGCAGCAGGACAGAAGTCTGATGCTGATTTGATCGGGTTGAAAAAAATCTTTTACAGCCGAAACCGGCTTTTTCAGCCAGACTGAAAAATGCGGGTGTGACTATCTCAAGAACCCGGCCGGAAAATGCTAAATGCGGCAACATGCCATTTCCTTTTTAACTCCGAAGAAAAATTCATTTGTATCGCGATTGTCTGTGTATCTGGCGAAAGTACCTGTGTATCATTGATCAGCGATGTGGTAAAAAACAAAGTCACTATTATAGTGCCCGTACTGCGAATAAAGAGGAAGTTACAGCCTGAATAAAACCGGTTTTTCAGAAAGTTCCGGTTTTATCCTGATACATTCATGATCGGACTGACAGTCAGGCGATCAGACAATCAATGTTCTGAAATCAGAATCCGTAACCGATATTGAACAGGTAACGGGTATCAAACTTCTCCTTGCCAGGCGCAGGTCTGCTGAAATAATCCACTTGTATCTCATTAACAATCTGGAATCCGTACCATAGTGGCACACGAATGCCGGTGCGAGTGCGGATGAAGAGATCGCTGGCAGCCAGCCCTTCATGCATGTGAAAAAGCTGCACGGCTCTGTTCCAGAACCATTGATCATAACGGGTGGACCAGCGACCGGCTACATTGCTTCTATCCTTTATCCGGCTGCATGCACCGGGATCGGCAGGAAGCCTTTTCTGGCACTGATACGGATAGTCATAAAAGTCGACGTTAACATAATCCGGGCCGGCCTCGATGGATAAATTAAGATCATCCGTTGCAAAAATCTGGTAACCGGCACCAATACCGAATGCTGACCGCAATTTGATGTCCTGGAGGCGGTCATTGGTAAACAGGCCATGTGCGTACCCGTACCACTGATCGTTGATGAAATGCGCATAATCTCCGTACAGCTGGAAGTTGCGTGCATTGAGCACGGTTTCCTTGCTGCCGCTGGAATCCCTTGATTTACTGTCCGCGTAATTAAACTGCCCCCCGAAAGAAACCCGGTCATCCCGTCCTCTGACGATAAGATCGGTATTCAGGTTGTAGGACTGACGTTGTGTATTTCCGGAAAATATCGCACCACCCGCATTGATCTGACCGGAAAAGAATTTTTTATTGATTTCAGCAATTTCTGACAGAGGAATCGGCTCAGACTGATAGACCCCTTCCTTTCTGATTTTCAGTGTATTGTCCGGAGAGGTTTCTGTAACGCCTGTCATTTCCTCCTTGTTTTTAAACGTCAGTAATACAGGCTGATTCGTACTGAAACTTTCGATCGCACTCCACTTGACTGATATTTTGTCTGAATAGTCGGTTTTGATTTCAAGCGTACTGCCAGTTTTATTGATGATTGTTCCTGTAATTCTGTCGCCATTTTTAAGCAGTATTTCATCGGCTTTGGCTGTCAGCATAAAGGGAAGCAGGCATATGAGCAACACAATTGGTAATTTTATTTTCATTTTCGCTATTTTGTTGTTGGAGTGATCCTGATACGTGATTTTAGGCGGAATATGACTGATGAATGCGAGTTAAACGTTAAGACTTTATCAGACAAAATCTGTTTTCGGAAATAAAAAATCCGGAGGGTGGCTGGTTCTTTGCCTGCAGGATTTGTTTACAGCAGTTTACCGTGTTGTGATACTGGAGATGAAAGGAGTGGAAAAAAATCAGGGCTCGTAGAGAGGATTCCCGGAGGGTCTGATAATAACTCTCTGCTGATGACGGATTGTAAGGTCAGGGAGGGGAAGGCTTCCCGGAGATATTTTTCCTGACCCTGAACAGGGTGGCTGTAATCTCCGGGATATCCGGAAACAGATGAATCAGAATTTACTGACCGGGTGGTTTATTGAGAAAGTAGCAACCTATTTCTCAGTATTTTCTGAATTATCTGCGGTTTCTGCAGCAATATTGGCTGCTTTCATGCTAAGTCTAAGCCGACCTTTCTCATCTGCTTCCAGTACTTTGACACGTACGATCTGTCCTTCCTTAAGATGATCCGCAACACTTTCGACACGTTCGTTAGCAATCTGAGAAATATGGAGAAGACCATCTTTGCCAGGTAAAACGCTGACAATGGCACCGAAATCTAACAGTTTAAGTACGGTTCCTTCGTAAATTCTGCCAACTTCAACATCTGCGGTAATATCCTCGATGCGCTTCTTCGCCTGCTCCCCTCCTTCGCTGCTGACGCAGGCAATTGTTACGGAGCCGTCATCCGTTATGTCAATAGTCGTTCCGGTTTCTTCGGTCAGTGCGCGTATTACTGCGCCTCCTTTACCAATGACATCACGGATTTTTTCCGGATTGATTTTGAATTTAATAATGCGCGGAGCATGGGCCGAGATATTTTCCCTTGCGATCGGGAGGGATTGTTTCATGATTTCCAGGATATGCAGCCGCCCTTCTTTTGCCTGGAGCAATGCAACCCGCATGATTTCCTTTGTGATTCCCTGGATTTTGATATCCATCTGCAGAGCGGTGATGCCGTGCTCGGTACCTGCCACCTTGAAGTCCATATCACCCAGATGATCTTCGTCACCGAGAATGTCCGTCAGTACAGCAAACCGGTTTCCTTCCTTGATCAGACCCATTGCGATACCGGCCACGTGCGCTTTCAGAGGTACACCCGCATCCATGAGTGAGAGGCACCCGCCACAGACGGAAGCCATTGAGCTTGAGCCGTTTGATTCGGTCACTTCCGAAACTACACGCATGGAATAACCGAATTCTTCCACAGGCGGTATAACTGCGAGCAGTGCACGTTTGGCCAAGCGTCCGTGGCCGATTTCACGCCGTTTCGGTGTTCCCACTCTACCGGTTTCGCCTGTGGCGAAAGGCGGCATATTGTAGTGAAGCATGAAGCGCTCGGAATAATCTCCCTGGAGTGCATCGATTTTCTGTTCGTCGCGTGCGGTTCCCAGCGTGGTGACAGCAAGTGCCTGTGTTTCACCGCGCGTGAACAGTGCAGAGCCGTGGGTACGGGGCAACACGCCATGGCGAATTGTGATTGGGCGAACAGTGCGAGTCCCGCGACCATCAATCCGGGATTCACCATCAAGAATACTGTTACGCACTATTCTGGCTTCCAGTGCAAAACCAATTTCTCTGACCGCCTGTTCACCGGGGCCATCTTCCGTACCAGCTTTCAATTCGGTAAAGACTCGCTGCCAGATTTCGCCAATAGCCTCGGTTCTGGCTGATTTCTGTTTTATCCGGAATGCATTGCGTAAATCGGCTTCTGCCAGTTGAGTCACTTTCTCGATCAGTGATAAATCTTTTTCAGCCGGCTGCCAGTCCCAGGCAGTTACACCTGTTTCATCAGCCAGTTCGTTGATCATGCTGATCACCTGCTGCATTTGGTCATGTCCGTAGGTTACGGCACCAAGCATGATATCTTCGGAAAGCTCATTGGCTTCTGATTCGACCATCAGCACAGCTTTCTGTGTGCCTGCCACCACGAGGTTGAGCTGGGATTCCCTGAGCTGGGTGGTGGTGGGATTAAGAATGTATTCGTTATTGATATAGCCTATGCGTGCTGCACCGATAGGGCCATCGAAAGGGATGCCGGAGAGTGTCAGTGCTGCAGAGGCACCGATCACTGCAGGGATGTCAGCATCGATCTCAGTATCGGATGACAGTACCATCGCAACAATTTGTACTTCGTTATAAAAACTGTCAGGAAAAAGTGGACGTATTGGGCGGTCGATCAGCCGGGATGTCAGTGTTTCTTTTTCAGAAGGACGACCTTCGCGTTTGAAGAAACTGCCTGGAATACGGCCAGCGGAATAAAATTTCTCCTGGTAATCTACGGTGAGAGGGAAGAAATCCTGCCCGGGTTTGGCTTTTTTGTCACCTACTACAGTTACCAGCACAACCGTTTCATCCATGGAAACCATGACTGCACCATGTGCCTGTTTGGCAATTTCTCCAGTTTCAATGGTGAGCGTATGGCGCCCGTAGGTTATGCTTTTTTTTATTGGTTTCAATTAGTAATCCTTCTTTGGTCAAGTCTTGCTCAAGATTAACTACAGATTAACTACAAAGTCGCATTCAACTGCGGAGAGCCGGGGTTGTTCGGTTTCGCGTGAGGATGCTCAACCGGGCAGGTTTTACAGCTTCGCAGTTATCTGCGACAGTTCGACGGGGAGTCTGGTCGTACGCTCCCCGCCAGATCCATTCCTTATTTCCTTAAACCGAGCCGTTCGATCAAAGTCCGATAGCCGTCGTTATTTTTTGATTTCAGATAATCCAGTAATTTGCGCCGGCGGCTAACCATGCGCAACAGGCCGCGGCGTGAGTGATGATCCTTGACATGTTCCTTGAAATGATTAACCAGATCATTGATCCTGGCCGTCAGAAGGGCGACTTGCACCTCCGGCGAACCCGTATCTCCTGCTACCCTTTGATAATCCCGCATGACCTGACTTTTTCGATCAGTTGTTACCGCCATTTACGTTCCTCTGCTTGAAAATTGATCCATGTACTTAACTAGCCGGCGATTTTACTCTTTAATGAAAATCTTGCCAAATCAAATCAAGGTATTGGAATGAGCTAATTTTTGCGTTACGAATGAATTGTGTCATTTTGATACACTCACACTCAATTTGACGCAAGTATCCTGGAGAACATATCCGTCACTGGTGATTTTCAATATACTCACCCTTTATTGTCGTCAGCAGCAGAATTTTGCCGGGTGTGACGCCTGGTACATTTATTTTATCCTGCCGGTGTATCTTATCCCATGACCCAAGTCTATTTTGATCATAATGCCACCACCAGGGTGGATGACGCTGTTCTGGATGCGATGCTGCCTTATTTCCGGGAGCATTACGGTAATGCATCCAGCGGTCACTCTTTTGGGCTGATAGCTCGCCGGGCGATTAATCGTGCACGTGAGCAGGTGGCACAGGCTGCAGGTGCCAGTCCGGCCCAGGTGATTTTTACCAGCGGCGGCACAGAGGCGAATAATCTGTTTATTCGTGGTGTATCAGACAGTCTGAAACCTTCTGTACTGGCAGTTAGTGCGATTGAGCATCCCTGCGTCATTCGTCCGGCACAAGCCCTGGCAAGGAAACGAGATGAGAAATGGCAGCTGCATTATCTGGCTGTGAATGCGGCAGGGCAGGTAAAAGTAAGTGAAGCTGCTGCTGTTTTTGCCACAACCCGCCCCGCGATGGTTTCAGTGATGTTTGCAAATAACGAAACCGGAGTGATACAGGATATTGCTTCGATCGCTGAGGCAGCCAGAGCACAAGGCAGCTGGATACACACAGATGCCGTACAGGCGTTTGGTAAAATCCCGGTGAATTTTACCGGGTTGGGTGTGCATGCTCTGACGTTGTCAGCGCATAAAATTTATGGACCCAAGGGAGCTGCGGCATTGATCGTTGATCCGCGCTTACCCCTCAAACCGATTATTGATGGCGGAGGGCATGAGAACGGATTGCGCTCCGGTACTGAGAATGTGCCGGCGATCGTGGGGTTTGGTATCGCTTGTGAACTTGCCGCATCAAAAATGGTGGAATCTGCGGCAAAAACAGCAGCACTGCGTAACCATCTGGAGCAGGGTTTGCTGGCGGCGGGTGCTACAGTATTTGGATTGGATGCCCTCCGTTTGCCCAATACCTGTTATTTTGCGCTGCCGGATATTGAAGGAGATACGCTGGTGGTTCGTCTGGATAAAAAGGGATTTGCCGTTGCCAGCGGGGCCGCCTGTTCCAGTGCAACACCAGGTAAAAGTCATGTGCTGGAAGCAATGAATGTGCCGCCCATTCTGGCACGGTGTGCGGTGCGCGTCAGTCTGGGGCCGGATAACACCTCAGCAGAGGTGGATGCGTTTCTTACAGCGGTCAGACATATCGTGGATGAGTTGAAGGCAATGAACGCACTTTTTAACGTGTGAATATAAAGAGGGAAAGAGTAATTGAATAAACCCGAGGTTGGAGATGATGAGCAGGCGGATGATTTTCCCGCCAAAGCGATCATTCTGAGCGCAGGGCAGGGCAGGCGACTGTTACCTCTGACAGAAAATACACCCAAATGCCTGCTGCCGGTATCAGGTAAGCCGGTCATTGCATGGCAGATAGATGCGTTACTGGCAAATGGCATCAGAGAGATTGTGATTGTGGCTGGTTTTCAGATTGCTAAAGTGGAGGCGCTGATTGCTGAACACTATCATGATTATTCGAACATCAGGGTTTTGTTTAATCCCTTTTATGAAGTGGCGGATAACCTTGCCAGCTGCTGGATCGCGCGTAACGAAATGCATGCCGGTTTTCTGTTGCTCAATGGAGATACATTGCTGGGAGGTAATCTGCTGTCGGGCTTGCTGCATACACAAGTAATGCCAATTACGCTGTGTATCGATTTCAAGCCGGAATTTGATGATGATGATATGAAGGTGCAGCTTGGTTTACAGGGGCAGGTCAGGCAGGTCAGTAAAAAGCTGTCTGCTGAGGAAACCGATGCGGAATCCATCGGCCTGATTCGTTTCAGCAGAAAAGGTGCCCGGTTTTTCCGTGAAGCCGTAGAGCAGGCACTGCGTGAACCGGAGAAGCTCGGATCATGGTATCTGGCAATCATCAGTGCATTGGCCGGGCAAGGAATAGTAAACAGCTATTCTGTTGCCGGGAGTCACTGGTGTGAAATCGACTTCATTCAGGATTTACAGAAAGCGGAAAGCTGTTTTACCCGTGAAGAAGCAGATACGGCGGATCAATCCCGGTCTGGCCAGCTATTTCAGATGCCCGGGTGATCCGGAGGAAAAGCCATGAGTGTGGAAATATTTAATGGCACCATGCAAAAATTTGGTGCACCAGATACAGTTATCTGCCAGTTTAAATACTGGAGCGTGCTGCTGCGCCCGGCTCAGCTTACCCTGGGTGCTTTGGTTCTGGTTGCGCATGAACCGGTACAAAGCTTTTCTGCTTTGAGCAGCGTCAGTTTTGCAGAACTGCAGATAGTGACTGGCAAAGTCGACTCCGCTCTGAAAAAAACCTTTCAGTATGACAAGCTGAATTATCTGATGTTGATGATGGTTGATCCTGATGTCCATTTTCATGTTATCCCCCGCTATGCACAGGCCAGGGAATTTGCCGGCAAAGTTTTTTATGATGCCGGCTGGCCGGGTGTGCCTGATTTCAGCAAAATCAATGAAACCGGTAAAGAGATGAACCAGCAGATAATCAGTCAGCTGATCTCCTGCCGGGAATTTTCCCGGGAAACAGGTTGCCATGGCGGATAACGCAACCCGGGCTCCATCTCAAATCGAGTTCCCGTTATACGAAGCACGTGCATTGGTACGTGACCTGATGACACCCGATCCTAAAATTTACTGGGTGGATTTTCTGTTTCATATTGTGCTGGGTTGGGCGGCTTTTGCCACAGCGCTTCATGCATCGTGGCTTTCCGGCTGGCAGATATTGTCTTATTGCGTGGCAGTATTAGCATTTTACCGTGCTGCCATTTTTATCCACGAGCTGGTTCATTTCGAACGCGGTACATTCAGACTGTTCCGGCTGGTATGGAACCTGGCTTGCGGTATCCCCTTCATGATTCCATCGTTTACCTATGATGGTGTGCATTACGATCACCATAAACCCGGGATTTACGGTACCAGTAAGGATGGGGAGTATCTCCCCTTTGCCACACAGCATCCATTGGGGCTGGTGGGGTATGTGCTGCTTTCGCTGATACTGCCGCTGCTGCTGGTAACGCGATTTTTATTGTTGACCCCGATTTCATATCTGATTCCGTCATTACGAAAAACGGTCTGGGAGCGTGCTTCTTCAATGACGATCAATCCTGCTTATATTCGTCAGCCGGATGCTGTCCGCAATGATCGTTACTGGCAAATACAGGAACTGGCAGCTTTCTTGTTTGCAGCGACTGTTGTAAGCAGCGTGGCACTGGGAAAGCTGTCCTGTCAGGTATTGCTGCTCTGGTATGCGGTTGTTGTTGCGATCTTTATTCTGAATTCGCTGCGTACACTGGCCGCCCACGCTTATCGCCATGAGGGGGATGACAGCCTGACACTGGTCGGGCAGTATCTGGATTCGGTCAATATCCCCGGTAATTTTCTGACTGCATTATGGGCCCCGGTCGGGTTGCGCTACCACGCCACACATCACCTTTTCATGAGCCTGCCCTACCATAACCTGGGGAAAGCACACCGGCGGCTTGTGCGGGAGTTGAGTCAGAAAGAGCTGATTATGCAAACCAACCGTAACGGCTTGTGGCATGCGCTCAGGCAAATCTGGCGGGAAGCCGCCACAGCAACCGTAACCAAAACAACGCATAAGGCGGATAACTGACGTGGCTGTAGTGCCCTTCCTGTTTCAGAAAAACCGCAACCGCTTGTGAATAAGCCTCAGGAATTAACCCGGCTGGTATTACTTCGCCATGGGCAAAGTGTCTGGAATCAGAAACGGCGTTTTACGGGGTGGGGGGATGTTGCACTGAGCCTGCAAGGTGAAGCAGAAGCCAGAAGGGCGGGCCGATTACTCAAACAGGCGGATTTTACATTTGATGCCTGTTTTTGCTCGGAGTTAAGGCGCGCTAACGATACACTTGCTTCCGTGCAGCTGGAAATGGGGTTGCCTCAACTTCCGACATACCGGACCTGGCGGCTGAATGAACGTCATTACGGTGCACTGGAAGGTATGCGCCCCTGGGCTGCCGTCTGCAGGTTTGGTATCTGGCCGGTGCTGAAAACCCAGATAGGGTTCGATACCGTTCCTCCTTTGCTGACACTGGACGATCCACGGGCACCCGTGAACCAGCCGCGCTACAGAGCGGTTGATCGTGCGCAACTTCCGCTGGCGGAAAGCATGCAACAGGCACTGGAGCGGGTAAAGCCTTTCTGGGAGGAAACCGTTGTGCCGGAGATAATGCAGGGGAAACGTTTACTGATTGTTTCGCACCAGGGGCTTCTGAAACTGCTGGTTATGCAACTGGAAGGACTGACAGGCGCACAGGTGATGCGCCTGTCGATTGCAACTGCCCGCCCGCTCTGTTATGAGCTGGATAACGCACTCAAACCGGTAAAGCGTTACTATTTGTCGGAACAGAACGGCGCTCAAGATCTTTAACTCAGCCGATTCAGCTCAAACCGCGGCCCAAACCGGGAAGTAGGTTACTTGTTATCCCGGTTGGTTTGATGGGTAATGCCGGATAAAACCCCGGTAGAAATCTTGTACAGAAGATCTGCCGTTGTTTGTGTGAGCTTTATTCCCGCCTCAAATTGCGCACGTCCGGTCGATGCCATCTGATGCGCAAAAACAGCCAGCGTATCTTTAAGTTGCGTACCGACTGCGGTACCGTTGTGTTGCGCATGCACCAGTAAGTCCTTCAGCGTTTCTGCAATTAAACCCTGTGTGGCCGTGGCTGCATGTTTTAACGTATCCAGAAATACGCCTTCCAGGTCTTTGAGGTCTGCCTGAGTTTTGGTCAATTCACTGTCAGAAAACTGCTTTGCCTTGCTTGCCGCCTCTTCCAAAGCCAGTTTGGAGGCACCGGCCAGTTGCGCAAAAGCGGTATCCAGTCCGCTGACTGCCTGGCTGATTTGGGATTGTGCTGCCTGAGATTGCTCGCCGGCTTGAGTCATTTTCTGCTGAGCTCCTTCTTGTGCACCTTTCACAACTGCGGTGGCGATCTGTTTCAGGGATTCAATATCCAGACCGTTGGAATGTATTGCCTTGAGTGTGAGACTCCTGACAGCACTCTCAACATCACCGCCATGCGTGATTGCTTCCCTGACATCTGCAGTAAGCTGGGCGACATCTTTTTCCGGTTGGGGGGCACCCTGATTATTGTTTTGCATCAGAAATCTCCTTTACGAATGGTTAATACTGGCAAATACAGTGTGATTATAGGCTGATCCGTTCAATACCACCCATATAAGCCCGTAAAATTTCCGGGATGGTGACACTGCCATCTTCATTCTGATAGTTCTCCAGAACGGCTACCAGTGTTCGTCCAACAGCCAGCCCGGAGCCATTGAGCGTATGCAGCAGTTCCGGCTTATCCTGTCCCTTGCGGAAACGTGCCTGCATGCGCCGTGCCTGGAATGCTTCACAGTTGCTGCACGAAGAAATTTCCCGGTAGGTCTGCTGTGCGGGCAGCCATACTTCGATATCGTAAGTCCTGGCGGCTGAGAATCCCATATCACCGGTGCACAGCAGCATGACGCGATAGGGCAGTTCGAGCTTCCGGAGAATTTTCTCGGCATGACCTACCAGCGACTCCAGTGCTTCGTAAGATTTTTCCGGATGGGTGATCTGCACCAGCTCGACTTTATCGAACTGGTGCTGGCGGATCAATCCGCGCGTATCCCGGCCGTAACTTCCGGCTTCAGAGCGGAAACAGGGGGTGTGGGCGACAAACTGAAGCGGGAGGGTTTCAAGTGGAACAATCGTATTCCGGACAATATTAGTCAGCGGGACTTCAGCAGTCGGAATGAGATGCAGCGCTGCAGGGCTGGCTTTGTCCGGATTATCCGGTGATTCCTGAGCGCTGGTCTGGACAGCAAAAAGATCCTGTTCAAATTTTGGTAACTGCCCGGTTCCGCGCAAACTGTCGGCATTGACCAGATAAGGTACATAAACCTCGCTGTAGCCATTTTCCCGGGTATGCGTATCGAGCATGAATTGTGCAAGAGCGCGATGCAGCTGTGCCACCCCCCCTTTCAGCAGACTGAAGCGTGCACCACTCAGCTTTGCTGCTGTTTCAAAATCAATCAGTTTGAGGTGTTCCCCAATGCTGGCGTGATCTTTGACAGGAAAATCAAATATTTTGGGCGTTCCCCAGCGTCGTATTTCCTGGTTATCGTTTGCATCCCTGCCGGTGGGAACACCGTCATGCGGCAGATTGGGCACTTCCAGCAATAACTGCTGCAATCTGGTTTGAATGGTTTCGAGCTGGTTTTCTGCCTGCTTGAGCGCATCTCCCATGCTGGCCACTTCAGCCATGATGGTGCTGACATCTTCGCCCTGCTGTTTGGCGATACCAATTTGTTTTGAGGCAGAATTGCGTTTTGCCTGTAGTGTCTGAGTCAACGTTTGAACGGATTTTCGCTGGCTTTCCAGATGTTCAAAATCCGCCAGGGGAAATTCATAACCGCGCCGGGCAAGGCGGGTAATCGTGTTTTGCAGGTCACTACGTAACTGTTGGATATCTAGCATGAAAACGGGCTCCACGGCAGCCGGCAGGCCGGATTGATATATAAATACGCTGTTAAGAAAAACTGTTTCAGGAATGCCGCCAGCAGAGAGGGCGGTTAAAGCAGCGTTGCAGATATTAGCACTGCAGCGGTTTTTTATGACTGGAAATAGCGGTCAGCAGCGTTGCCTAATCTTCAAAACTGCAGAGCGAGAACAACTGATAGCCCTGCTGCCGCAGCCGCCTGCTTCCTCCTGCATTGGGCAGATCGATCACAACGCAACATTCAACCACGCTTCCCCCTGTTTCCCGGATCAGTCTGATGGCGGCTTCCATTGTTCCGCCGGTTGCCATCAGGTCATCAATGAGCAGTACACGATCCTCTTTGTCAATCGCATCCACGTGAATCTCGACCTTGTCGAAACCATATTCCAGCTGATAATCGCAACCGATGGTTTCGGCGGGTAATTTACCCTGTTTGCGGATAGGGACGAATCCGGCACCCAGCGCGTAGGCGACAGGTGCGCCAATAATGAAGCCGCGTGATTCAATTCCGGCAACCTTGCTGATTTTTTCTTTCTGGTAACGCTGGACAATTTCCTCAATTGTAGTGCGCAGCCCAACCGGATCCTTCAAAAGGGTGGTGATATCCCGGAACATAATGCCTTTGCGGGGGTAATGCGGGATGGTGCGGATACGTGATTTGATCGACATATATATGGAAAATGGCAGGCTAAACTGGGGCAGGAGTCATTTTAACCATGATTCCTGTTGCAGGTTCAGGCATTGTCAGGGCGGCGATACAAACCAATCAGCTCAGTCCGGGCAATAATATGTTCTTGCATGGCTTTTTCCAGAACAGCTTTGGTTGGCCTGTTTAAGTCGGGTAACAGGGTATCCAGGGCATACAGTTTGTGAAAATAACGATGTATCCCGATCGGTGGACAGGGTCCGCCGTAGCCGGTTCTGCCCCAGTCATTTATTCCTTCAAGTGTGCCTGCCGGTAATTCTCCGGTAATGACATTTTCAGGCAGCTTGCTGACATTTGGTGGGATGTTGTAAAGAATCCAGTGTACCCACGTCATTTTGGGTGCTTGCGGATCGGGCGCATCCGGATCATCAACAATCAGGACCAGGCTCTTTGTATTTTCGGGTAATCCGGTCCAGAAAAGTGCAGGTGACAAATCCTCATCGTCACAGGTGTGACGAATCGGAATCCAGCCCTGATGGGGAAAAGACGGGGATGTTAAATGCAGAGCCATTTTTTCTCTCTGGTTACACCTGCAGGATAGGGTTACCGGCATGTTTTACGTGTGCCGTGAATAACTGCTTTAGGGAATTTCAGGTGTGTGAAGCATGCGGCGTTGTTCAGAAAATATGGCCTGCATGCTTCAATGCAGCCGATCTGTTGGGATTAGGCGTTTGCCGCTTTTTTCGAGCGTACAAAAATGTAGCCGCCAACACCTGCCACAACAGCAAGCAGAATAATCTCTAACGTACCGAAACTGGATCCGTGATCGTGATCACCACCGCCACCAACATGAAGCGGTACTGTTACAGCAGTTTTAGCCTTGCCGGCACTGTCTTCGGTTTCAAGGTGAATGTTGTACTGACCAAGATGTTCGAGGTTGGCTGCAACAACAATAATGCCGGATGTGTACTTTTCAGCAGGCATATACAGCACTTCATGTGCACCATGCTCGCTGTTCTCATGACCATCCATCAACACTCTCACTGCAATGGGAACCTCACGCGTTTCTGCGTTTGAGAGCTCAATAGTCATATTGATCTTGCCGGCATTGGGGATATGGTTGCAGTATGAATGCATGGGAGGAATGTTGCCTTCAGGCACTTCATAAACGCTAACCTCTACAGGGAAATCCCCATTTTCAATTTTGCATCCCCCGGCGTCATGATGTCCTTCATGCGCAAGCATGAGCTGAGCCGATGCGGGAGCTGATCCTAAAAACATTGATAATGCGAGGCATAGCCCTGCAATGTTGCTATTTCGAAGCGCCTTGTTCATATTTTCTCCACGTTATAATTTCAAGCCTTAATTCTATTCAAATCAAATAATATTTAGCCAGTTGTTTGACTTTGACCTGATCCACTCAGGCCAACGGCCATATAGCGACCGTGCAAATTGCCGCTGGATTGTATAACAAAAAACAGGGCAGGCAGTATAACGATGTATTTTTGTGACAGGATTTGCTGCCCCTGTTTTCACCGGCCCTGCTGATCTGAAAACTGTTTTTTAACCGTAATACTGCAGGATCTCCAGCGGGTAGTTTTTTCCGGCAAGGTAATCTTCAATACATTGCATTACCAGATGTGTACGATGCATGGCCTGCCTTTCCCGGATTTCATCAATACTGAGCCAGCCTGCCCGCACGATACCGGTATCGAGTTTTCTTGCCGGATCAAAGCCGGTAATTTTCCCGGAGAAGGTGAAACGCAGGTAAGTGATACCATTCGAGGCGCAGGTCCAGTGGTAAATGCCGGTCAACACTTCAGGCCGGAAAGAGTGACCGGTTTCTTCCAGCACTTCACGGCTGCATGCCTGAAGAATAGATTCACCTGCTTCCAGATGGCCGGCCGGCTGGTTGAGTTTTATCTCGGTTCCTCTTGGAATTTCTTCTACCAGCAGATATTTGCCATCCTGTTCAATTACGGCGGCAACAGTAACATTCGGTTTCCAGGTCATACGCTCAGATATGTAAAAATAGCCAGTTTTAAAGTCGGCGGAGGCTGTGGAAATGTCCGCAAGCCGTCCGCTTTTGCTGATTTCGGGGTTTTATAGTGCGCCCGACAGAGTGGGGCGGTTCAGTATTTCATCATTAAAGTAAATTTTATGCATATATCTTTCATCATTCCGGCTTTTAATGAAGCGCAACTGATTGAGCCGTGTTTACGTTCGATTGCCGATGCAGTGGCAGTCAATCAATCATATGGTTACACCCATGAGGTCATCGTGGTCGATAACAACTCGACGGATAACACCGCGCAGCTTGCGGCGCAGTCAGGGGCAAGAGTTGTGTTTGAGCCGGTTAATCATATCGCGCGTGCCAGAACAGCAGGTGCAAATGCTGCCGAAGGGGAATGGCTGGTATTCATGGACGCGGATTGCCTGATGAATGCCGGGCTGGTCACTGATATTTTTGAGCTGATCAAACAGGGAAAACATATTGGTGCAGGCAGTACACTCCGCATGCCGGGTCAGCCCTGGTGGGCAGAGATACTGCTGCGAATATGGACGCTGCTGTCAGTGCTGCTTGGCTGGGCTGCCGGGGCGCTGATCGTCTGTAATACAACCGCATTCAGGGAAGTGGAGGGATTTGATCTGACCCTGTATGCTGCGGAAGAAATCGAATTGAGCCGGAAGCTCAAGCAATATGGCCGTAAACGTAAACTCAAATTTACCATTTTGAGCACCCATCCACTCGAAACTTCCTCCAGAAAAACCCGGCTTTACAGCGGATGGGAGATTTTTGGGCAGTTTGTTCGCCTGGCTTTGTCCCCTCTGGGTTCGTTGCGTAATAAAAAGAAACTGCCGATGTGGTACGACGGCAGGCGCTGATGGCGGCTATCCCGGGAATTTTCAGAATTTTCTAGGACTCGCAGGACCCGGAAAAATCCACTTCGCTAAAGCGTGCATTCGGAGTTAACACCAGCAGTTTATCCAGTGCAATCAGCTCAACCTGTTGCGGCCCGGAGCCGGTTTCCAGCAGCAGGAATTCACGCTTTTCAGGGTCCGTCAGGACATCCTTCGTTTTTCCTTCTATAACGGATTGATCTTTCAGAATTAACCTGACCTGGTAGCCATACATGCAGGCTACTTCAATGTAATCGTGTAAATCGCAGGGAATCAGGGAATGGGCCATATTTGATGTCCGCAAATAAAAAACATGCTCCATTTTAACTGCATCCGCCAATCTGGCGGAGAGGTTTGATCAGTGCAGGCAGTTTGTCGGAATTTCTTACATTCCCTGTTATTGATCTGTTCACCATTGAAACTGCAGACAATTTCTCCCGTTTTCTGGTTTTTTTATGAGAAAAACACGTAATTTCACCCGAAAAATCGCAAAAAATTGCTTAAAGCGCACCAGAAACTGTCGGCAATTTTGACATGACATAACAGGGTATTGTCAGGGTGTCATAAATTATAATTATTATTCAGTGTGTTGTTATTGATGGCATGGAAATTGCTTGGATAATATTGGGCGCTGAGCTGCTTTCTGTTGGTTGAGGTACTCAGTGTTGCCTCTTTTTGTCCTGCCAGAGTAAATTTGATTTCTAACTGGCACAGTAATCATAGGAATAATTACATGAAAGTAAGTCTTGGTTTAATTACAACTTCAATGCTGATCGGATTACCAATGCTGGCACAGGCAGAGGTATTTACAATTCCCAAGAGCTCTCTCATACCTTCCACTACACTGTGGACAGATGACATCGGCATTTCCATAGGTAATGCACTTGTAATGACGGATGGTGGTAATGCTGCAAATGTGGGTGGCTCCAGAAATGATGATGGTTTTAGCGGACCGATCAGTTTTGAATCAGATTTCAGCGGTTTGACACTTTTTGGCACGACATACCATCAATTTTATGCCAATAACAATGGAAACATCAGTTTTGGCAATGGTATATCTGCATATACTCCGACAGGTCTGCAGGGAGCAACACAACCGGTAATATCGGCATTTTTTGCTGACGTGGATACACGCCATCCCGCCAGTGGAGTGATGTCCTTCCAGACGCGCACTACGACTGCTGGCAGTGAAGTTATTATTACCTGGCCAGGTGTGGGCTACTATAATCAGCAGGCCAGTCCGTTAAATACATTCCAGCTTGTTATACGCGAAGATGATTACGTAGTGCCTGATGGAGAGGGTCAGATTGGGTTCTTCTGGACTGCTATGGGATGGGAAGTGGGTGGTGCCAGTGGTGGAAATGGAGGTGTATGTTCAGGTACTGGTGGTATTGAAACAGATTGTGTTCCGGCTGCCGTAGGTTTTGGTGATGGGCATAGTAATGGCTATGTACTTGAGGGTTCTACTCTGAACGGGATTGCCGGCGTATTAGAGAATCACCGTTTATGGGTAAATCTTAGTGATGGTGGTGTTCCGGTCATTGACCCGGGTACAGGTGCAGTTCCGGAGCCGGGTACTTTAGCACTCCTGAGTATTGGCCTTGCAGGCTTGGGTATTAAGCGCCGCTGCAAAGCAAAAATGGCCTGATTATTATTAGCATTCGACAGATCAGTTGTCCCGATATCCTGAACAATAATCGAGAACCGGTGACGGCTCAGGGTTTTGGGACAGGCTGAGTTTCAATCGTGCTGCAGTATCAAGTGAAATTTCAACTTGAATTTCACTTGATGAATCCGGTTCACATACCCTGATTTCATTTATACGGCGGATTCCGCAGTTCGATACCTTGAATCGCGCCCGGTGTCACGTTTCTTCAATCCTTCTTTTTCTGGAACGGTCAAGCATACCGGCTGCTTGTGGTGACTGTTCGTTGTCACTCTGCCTCTTTTCCGGTAGCGGGCTTTGACACTCCGCTTCTTGCATCAATAATCGTGCTCTACGGGGTATCCCGATACGTTGAACAGCCGCTTTATTCGCCGAGACCCACAGCTGTACCCGCTGGCCTGGGCAGTCCCTTTCACTGCCGCAAGCTCCGTGTGGGACGGCCAGGCCCTAAACGGAAGTCAGCGCTTTGAGAAAGCTGACGTTCAGAATGTACTCCCGCTGCAGGTAAAGTATGTTGAGTCACTGGAGGATTACAGAGTCACATAGCTTGTAGCCAACCTTGTGCAGTGCCTTGATATATGGGGAGGCAGCTCCCGCAGCTGCAAGTTTCTTGCGTAACCGGGCGATACGCATTTCAATGGTGGCTGATGACGGTGGTTCGCCACCTGTGCCAATGATCTCGGCCAATTGCCAGCGCTCCAGCGTCTGGCCCGGGGCGCGCGCAAAGGCAGACAATAACTGCGAGTCGGCCGCCGTTAATTCCGCACTTCCACCTGGCCCGTTGAGCTGAAGTCGTCCAACATTCAGCTGCAGGTCGTGATTATGGGAAATGGGGCTGTACTTTAACCGTTTGGCCAATGAGGTGATACCAGCCATTAGTTCGTTGGGGTGCACGGGTTTGGTCAGATAAAGGTCGGCACCGCTTTCATAGCCAAGTACCTTGTCACCTATTTGCGAACGAGCTGTGGTGATTACGATCCCCGCATCTGGATGTGTGTCACGCAGGCGGCGGGTGAGGCTTAAACCATCCTCATCCGGCAGGTTCAAATCAATCACATAGACATCGGGAACGAAACCGCCTGTCATGTCATTGATTTCCTCGGCCATCGGAACGCTCCTGACATAATGCCCTTTCTGTTGCAGAAAGGCTGAAGTGGCTTCCCGCAAGTCATCGTTATCTTCGACCAGCAGTATCTTGAAGGCGAAATCTTGCATGGGCGCGGCTTTGGAAAGGTAATGGGGTGAGATCGGCATCGTGTTCCTGCGACAGTTCAATATAACGAGAACTAACCAGCTTCAGGTTTCAGTGGAAGCCAGATAGTAAAAATTACCGCTTCTTCCTGTGGCGCATATTTAATCCTTCCTTGCATTAACTCCAGTAAGCCCCTGACCAGAAACAAGCCCAGGCCTGATCCCGGCAAGCGGCGGGCATGGGCGCTGCGGTAATACTTTTCGAATAACTGGTTTGCATCCGGCAGACCGGCTGTGCCAGCCATGTTGGTGACCCTCCAGCAAATTCCGGCAGCGCTGCTGGTTGCTGGCGATTGCAGTGACACGACGACCCGACTGTGCGGCGGGCTGTACTTGCAGGCGTTATCCAATAAATTGCTCAGAACAATGGTGAGCATCTGGGCATCGGTATGCAGCAGTGGCATATTTTCCGACGCTTCGATATCCACCTTGTTCGGCTCGCGGCACGCCTGTATACATGATTGTGTCAGTTCCAGGAGGTCGATCGGTTGCACGACAGGTTGCAGTCGCTGATCGCCAAGCTGACTTGTATGCACACAGCGCTCGATGACCTGGTTCATGTCGGTGATCGCTCGTTCCAGATTGTCTCGCTTGCGGGGCAGAAGACCAGCCTCCAGCCACATCCGCAGACTGGCGAGCGGGTTTTTTATTTCGTGCACCAGCATGGTGAACAACTTGCCCTGATCTTCCCGCTGGAGCCTTTCTATCTCTGCCTGCTTCCGGGTGAGCAGCAGTTCCATTGCGGTTTGCCGTTGCATGTGTTTTAAGGCGCTGGCTCGGAATTGCAGGATGATAAACATGATCCCCCCATCCATCACGATATGCGCCAACTGCCCCACCATGACAATTGCACTTCCTGGCAGCAGGTTAAAGTGGATAGCCGAAGGTAGCGCATTAAGTGAACAGTAAATGAGAAGGTAAACCAGCAGGAATTGCCAGGGTATTGCAGGATGTGCTTCGCTGTTAGCAGAGGAAATAATGCCCCCCAATAGCAGAATCGCGACAATGGGGATAAATAAGTTGGCAATGTGCAATGATTCTCGCGTCATTCCCGCCAATTGCATGAGAGGCAGCAGCCACAGAAAAACGGCAATCCCGGATAAACTCGTTAAGCACAGGCGATGCACCTGGTATTCCCGCAACAGGATGGACATAAACCACGCGGTGGCACCGATGGTCCATGGTACTGAACATGACGCGATTGCCGTCAGGAGTCCCGGCGGCAGCCAGGAGCCAATCATGCACCGGGCGAATCCCAAAATGAAGAATGCCCACAGGGCGGCCACAGCTTGCTTGAACACGAAAGCGCCTATCACGATTTCTCGTGTCTGCCACCATTGCGCCAATGCCCAAAGCGCAAAAATGATTGATAGTGCAAACAGGAAACCCAACGGCCATTCCTGCTGGTAGATGTGCTGCTGCGCCTGCCTGTAAGGCAGCACGGTAAGCTGTACCGTACGTGTGCTCGTTGTTTCCAGCTTCAGGTAAATTTCCCGCTCATAGGGAAGGGCTGGAATCTGGAAGGTGAACGCCAGGGAGACAAGCGCATCATCTGTCGGCGGGATCGCATCTCCTGAATGCAGCTCCAGGCCGGCAGCCGGGTCATAGAGCGTCAGACGGTCCAGATACGCGGGGCGCACCTGCACAATCCAGGGATTCGTGGCGCCAGCTTCTGCCGCTTTCAAACGCAGCCGGATCCAGATCGGCTCCGGGCCAAACCCAAAGCTTTTCCAGCCCGAGAAAAGTTGCCAGCTTTGTTGCTGCCGGACATCCTCGAAGCTGGCCCGGCCACTCCTGTCCATCCACGAGGCCTCTTCCAGGATCAGCCCCTCGTCCGCCGGCGAAGCGAGGAGGCTGCGTGCGCAACCCGGCGTCATCAATAGCGTTGCAATTATCAGTACCACCCAGTGACGACGCAGGAAGAAAAATGATATTTGCATGAAGAGGAGCGCCTTGTATCTTGTTCAACTTATATTACACCTGCTTTGCGGTGCTTCGTGTTGGAATTGGTTAGCTATGCAAATATGAAAAATTTATAGTCACGCATGTTGTGGCCGGCAATGCCATTTGCATTGCCCCTGTACTGGAAAAAAGGATAAAAGACATGAAGCGTACTTTCTCTTTAGTATGGTTTCCGGCGTGTGAGGGTTTTGTTGTTGCCTCCAAAAATGCGAAGGACAGGGGTAAAAAGGAAAAAACAGCCCGGACGCTATACATTTCAGCAAGCCTTGCGCTGAGCGCCACGCTAATGCCAGTGCTGGCTCTGGCGGATGTCTCGAACTGGGCAACTTGGACGTTGCCAAATACCTATCCTTATACCACCTCACGAGTCGGCTCTGATCCCAACTACCAGGATAGTGGCTATGCGGCTGGGGCTGTGGGTTCTGTAATCAACCCGCAGGGTGGCACTGTAAATCTGACACTGTCCGGTGAGGTAAATAGCAATTCTCAGAAAGCCTACAATGGCTATTATGGGTTTTCATATGTTGAAGGAGGGGTTTCAAGCTCGACGGCATTTATAACAGCCACTTCGCCTACCTCGCCAGTTGGTGCCGACTACCTGGTGCAGACCGGCTACACCACATCGCAATATAAAGCGCACACTCTGGCTTTTAGTCAAAGCGTTTCCAATGCCGTGATGGCGTTGAGTTCGCTGGGCAGTCCCCCAGTTGCAAGCACGCTAACCTTCAGTCAGCCTTTTGTCATATTAAGTGGTAACGGCAATGTAACCTCTGGCGGCCACTCACTTTTTTCCAGCGGGGGAGATGCCTCCAGTGGGTACACGCTCACCGGTTGGGAAGGTAGCGGCGTCATTCAGTTTCTGGGGACTTATTCAAGTATCAGTTGGAACGTTTCTGCACCTGAGTATTACAGTTTCTATAACTTCGCCTTAACTACTGCGTCCAATCTTTCGGCCAGCGATCCATCGATAACGCCTTACATTTTCCCCAGCGGCACGCTTCCGCCCATTTTCTCCACTACGCCGGACATTGTCAGTGGCAATAACGGTCAGACTGGCTACAACACGCTCACAACAGTAAACAGCGGGAATTACAACCTGCGCTTTGATGGCGGCACTCTGGTGGCCGATAGCGGTACCAGCACAAGCCCGACTGCCACGAATGCAAACTTCACGATTGTTTCCGGGGCTAACAAGGCCTTCATCGATCAAAGCGGCCACTATGCGGTATTTGCCGGCACGATCTCCGATGATGTAGCCAATAGTCCCGGCCGCCTGATCATCGAGAACGGTAATGGCTCGATGACAACGGGCAAGATCACGCTGACCAATATCAACAACAGCTATTCGGGCGGCACCGAAGTACGCGCGGGCGCGACCTTGAGCATTGCTGATCCGCGCGTGCTCGGCTCCGGTGGAATCGACCTGATCGGCTCGATCACAATGCCGTCGACGCTGGAAACCACTGCCACCATGACCCTCAGTGCGCCGATTACCGTGTCCGGTGACCCGGTATTCAATGTGGCGCCGGGGACTGTGCTTACGGTCAGCAGTCCGATTGCGGACGGTGCTTCGGCGGGCGATGTGGTGGTCGCTGACGGTGGTACGCTGAACCTGACCGCCGCTAACACCTACACGGGCGCGACCACGATCGATGCCGGTTCGACACTGATGCTAACCGGCAACAGCGCGTCGATTTCCACCTCATCTGCCGTGACGAACAGCGGTACGTTAGATCTGAGAAATGCCGATGCGACGACAGTGACCTTGGGGGGAACCTATACCCAAGGTGCTGCCGGTACGCTGCGGATGGTTGCATCGGCGCCAGGCTCGTTCCAGAAAATGATTGTTGCCGGTAGTGCAACGCTGGGAGGAACGCTGGAAATGACAGCAGCTAACGGTACCTATGCCGTCGGACGCTATACGCTGATTGATGCAGCGGGTGGTCGCTCAGGTACGTTCTCAAACTTCAGCAGCAACCTGGCCAGCGTGACGCCTCTGGGGTTCATGCTTGGCTACGATGTAAATCAGGTTTATCTCTATCTGACGCCGGGTGTCGACGATACGCTGCAACAGATCAATCAGAATGCCAGCGGGCTGCGTTCGCTGATTAATGCCCAAAGTGCTGTGTTGCAAGCGGGACTTACGTATGACTGTACAGTCTTCAACAAAAACAATATTTGCGTAAGTGCAGGCGGACGTTATACCTATTTGGGCGAGGATGCTGCTTCGAATTGGGGCGGTCTGCTGATCATAGGCTATCGTCCGACAAGCAATACCCGTATCGGCGTATTCGCCGATAAATCCATGGACATTAACGGGCCAGCGGGCATCAGGCAAAGCAAAAATATGCCCACCATGGGTCTCTTTGGTAACTGGGCACTCAATCAGGATGGTACTGGCGTGAATGTTCATGCTTCGGCAGTATTTTCATCGAGTGATCTGACAATCACCCGTACTGCGTCGATGACAACAGAGGAGGGGAAAGGAAAAAGTTCATTTGACGGTCAGGCTTACGAGTTACGAGCCAACTACGTTAAGCCGCTGACTAATACCCTGACCGCTATTCCCTATATCGGATTGCGCTATACCCGCCTTAATAACGATGCATATACAGAAACAGCCGGTTCTCAGGTAATTTGGCCGATCAGTTACAGCGAAATGGCTCAACGGACTTTCTCGGCAGTCGCCGGGGCTGATTTCCTGCTCGCTCTGGCTGACAAACTGACTGGCGTTGCGGGTCTTGGTATGCAGCAGAATCTAAGCTACAAAATGGATGCTTATTCCGGCTCATCCGGCATTCCGGGTTTGTCGAGCTTTAGTGTTTCCATGACCGGCAAAACCGCAACACGGGGAACTGCAAATGCGGGCTTGTTTTATAGCGTGAGCCCAACTGAACGTTTGGCTGTGAATGCACTATGGCAACAACTTCCTTCGTATCACAAGGGAGCAATCTCGGTGATGGCGACTTGGACGATGGGGTTCTAAGCCAGGCGAACAGCTAAAATCTCACCCGGATAGTATTTATACGACTTACCACCGTAGCGCCCGAGTCAGGCAATTCCGACTACGAGCAGATGACGCTGAATACCAGTGGCATTGATCGTTAAAATCCGATACAGGTTATACGGATAACATGAGGTGTTACGGCACAAGAGGATATCTGAGCTGATTGTCGAGCTGGTACAGACGTTCCGGGGTACCAATGTCCATCCATATTCCTGCGTAATGCGAGCCGGTGACTTTTCCGGCTGCAATCGCCTGGTGCAGCAGGGGGGCGAGTTTTACGGCTTGATTGGGGGGTACATTTTCAAAAAGTGCCGGGTGATAAACGCCGATACCGCTGAAAGTCAGTTTCCGGCAGCCGGTACTGGCTGATTGGGCTGATTCAGTGAGTTTGCCGGTATTACTGTTCAGGAAAAAATCACCATCCGGGTGATGTGGCGGGTTGTCCACCAGAATCAGGTGAGCCAGTGCTTGCCCGGGGTTCGATTGCATCTGCTGCAGAATGGGTTGCAAGGTGGATAAATCCATATTACAGAAAATGTCGGCATTGATAACGGCGAATGGTTGTGTTCGGCTGGAATCAGTAAGTAACGGCAGTGCGTTGGCAATGCCGCCTGCCGTTTCCAGTACGAGATGTTCTGGTGAGTAATGAATATGGATGCCGTAACGGCTGCCATTCTGCAGCGCAGCTTCAATCATGCCGCCAAGGTAGGCATGATTGATGGTGACATCAGTAAAGCCGGCAGGTGCCAGTTTTTGCAGGTGGTGTTCGATCAGCATCTTGCCACCAGCCTGCAGGAGTGGTTTGGGGCAGGTATCGGTGAGCGGTTTCATGCGTTCTCCTTTGCCGGCTGCCAGAATCATGACCTTGAACATCGTGTATTTTTAGTCAGAAGGTATAGCCGGTTGCAGGTGTTTTGTTTTCCAGCTGATCCAGTAACTGGCTGAGTGGATGCAGCTCATGGTAGCGCTCGCAGGTTTTGCGCAGGTAGTGCATGACGGCAGGCATATCTTGCAGATAAGCGGATTTGTGATCGCGATAGTAAAGCCGGGCAAAGATGCCCAGTACTTTGAGATGACGCTGTACGCCCATCCATTCAAAATCCCGGTAAAAAGCGGAGAAATCGGTTGTTACCGGCAGACCGGCGCGGCGCGCTTTTTCCCAGTAGCGAATCGTCCAGTCCAGCACCTGTGCTTCTTCCCATTGAATGTAGGCATCCTTGAGCAGGGAAACCAGATCATAGGTGATGGGGCCGAGGACAGCATCCTGAAAATCAATGATGCCCGGATTGGGTGACGTTACCATCAGGTTGCGGCTGTGGTAATCGCGATGCACGAATACCTGCGGTTGCGCGAGGTTGTTATCGAGAATCCGGTCAAAAACGGTTTTGAGTACGTTTTTTTGATCATTATCGGGCACAAGACATAAATGGTGCGTCATGTACCAGTCGGGAAAAAGTGCCAGCTCGCGGGACAGCAGTACCCGGTCGTATTCGGGGAATACATCCTTTTCGCTGGTGTACTGGATTTTGATCAGGACATCAATGGCATCCAGGTAAAGCTGACTGGCATTCTCCGATCCGGCAGTCAGTGCCTGCAGATAAGTGGTGGTTCCCAGATCAGACAGCAGCAAAAAACCCTGATTCAGATCTTGTGCAACGATGTCTGGTACATGAACAGATGCCTTTGCAAATACGCTGGCAGCGTGCAGAAAAGGCTGGCAATCTTCCTGCTGCGGGGGGGCATCCATCGCGATCAGCGTTCTCTCGGGGAGTACTACGCGAAAATAACGGCGAAAACTGGCATCGGCTGAAGCCGGTGACAAAGTGAAGGGTTGTTCAGGGTAAATAGTGTGTAGCCAGTGTTCCAGAAGTTGCAGACGATCCATTGAGACTGATTGGTTGAAGGTAAATTAAGGGATGGAAGTGCAGCTTTATACCGCCTGGCAGTTGAGGCGGAGGCTGCTGATTTGTGTTTGCCTGTTGGCTGAAAATGTGAGATTTTATCCCGGAAGCCAATAACAAAACTTTGAAATTTAATGGAGAGAAGAAATGCTGAATAAGAATGTGCTGGATGAAATCGGCAGCAAGGTGAATGAAATTCTGGCCAGCAGTCCGGCCAGAGATGTTGAAAAAAATATGCGTGCCATGTTGTCTGGCGCTTTATCCCGGCTGGATCTGGTGACGCGCGAGGAGTTCGACGTACAGCAGGAGGTGATCAAGCGTACACGTATCAAACTGGCCGAGCTGGAAGAGAAGGTACACAAACTGGAACAGCAGTTACAGCAGCCTGCAGAAATAATTTCATCAAATGAAGCTGGTGGCAGCGGTTGTGGATCACAACAGTAATGGAAATGGCCGGCACCGGTTGTATAAGGTACTGATGAATAATATCGGTATTTTGTTTGTGTGACCTATCCCCCCCATGTCACTGGCCATTTTGTACAGCCGTGCGTTATGTGGCATGGATGCGCCTCTGGTTACCGTTGAGGTTCATCTTTCCAACGGCTTGCCAAAATTTACCATTGTTGGTCTCCCTGAAACGGAAGTCCGGGAGAGTAAGGACAGGGTACATGCCGCTATCCTGAACGGGCGTTTCAAGTTTCCTGCGCGGCGGATTACTGTCAATCTTGCTCCGGCGGATTTGCCCAAGGAAAGCGGGCGTTTCGATTTGCCGATTGCTTTGGGCATACTGGCGGCCAGCGGGCAGATTCCTGCAGATAGGCTGAGCCAGTATGAATGGGCGGGAGAGTTGTCACTCGACGGCAAGCTGCGCCCGATTCGCGGTGCGCTGGCGATGACTTACAATGCTGCCCGTTCCGGCCGAAGTTTTGTTCTGCCTGAGCAGAATGCCGGTGAAGCTGCACTGGTGCAGGATGCCAGGATTTATCCAGCCACATCGCTACTGCAGTTGTGTGCCTGTCTGACGGGTCAGGAAGCATGGGTACCTTATCGCGCAGAACCGGTCACGAATGAGGTAAAAGAGCGTTATCCGGATATGGGAGAGGTCAAAGGCCAGATGCAGGCAAAGCGCGCACTGGAAATTGCAGCAGCAGGTGGTCACAGCGTGCTGCTGATCGGCCCGCCTGGTACCGGAAAATCCATGCTGGCGCGACGTTTGCCAGGAATTCTGCCGCCGATGACGGGTCAGGAAGCACTTGAATCGGCAGCCATTCAATCTTTGGGGAATGGAAAGTTCAATCTCGCTGACTGGAAGCGTCGCCCTTTTCGGGCACCCCATCATACGGCTTCTGCTGTGGCATTAGTTGGCGGGGGTGGTATTCCGCGCCCGGGTGAGATTTCACTGGCGATGCACGGTATTTTGTTTCTCGATGAACTTCCGGAATTTGATCGGCGAGTTCTGGAGGTGCTGCGTGAACCGCTCGAATCCGGCCATATTACTATTTCACGTGCCACACAACGTGCGGATTTTCCTGCCCGATTTCAGCTTGTTGCTGCAATGAATCCCTGCCCCTGCGGCTATCTTGGGCATTATGAGGGGAAATGTCGTTGTACACCGGATCAGGTGGCGCGTTATCGCGGTAAATTATCCGGCCCTCTGCTGGACCGTATCGATATTCAGATCGAAGTTCCTGCCTTGCCGAAAGAAGATTTGCTGCGCCCGGGGTCCGGGGAATCGAGCGCGGTTATCCGGGCAAGGACAGCGGCTGCCCGGCAGCTTCAGCTGAATCGTCAAGATGTTTCCAATGCAGAGCTGGGTGTGCCGGAGATGGAAAAATTTTGTGTGCTGGATATTGAAGGAAAGCGCATGCTGGAGCGAGCCATGACCCATCTCAATATTTCAGCACGGGCGTATCACAGGATACTGAGGCTGGCTCGAACGATTGCGGATTTGTCAGCAAGCGAGGCTGTTCTCGGGAAGCATGTGGCAGAGGCTATTCAGTATCGTCGTATGGGGATAAGTTGATTTTGAATTAATAATAATCACCAGTGCGGGCGCAGTTCTCGAATCGTGTAAATTCCCCCAGAAAAGTGAGATCGACCTTGCCGATCGGCCCGTTACGCTGTTTGCCTATGATAATTTCCGCGATCCCTTTATCCGGAGTATCCGGGTTGTAAACTTCATCACGATAAATAAACAGGATGACATCGGCGTCCTGTTCGATGGCACCAGATTCACGTAAATCGGACATAATCGGGCGTTTATTGGGGCGTTGTTCAAGACCGCGATTTAACTGTGATAAAGCGATAACGGGTACCTGCAATTCTTTTGCCAGCGCTTTCAGCGAGCGTGAGATTTCGGAAATTTCTGCTGCGCGGTTTTCACTATTGGGTGAAGTGGATGACATGAGCTGCAGGTAGTCGATAATAATGAGTCCCAGCCCATTATGCTGCCGGTACAGACGTCGGGCACGGGCACGCAGCTCCAGGGAATTTAATCCTGCGCTTTCATCAATAAAAATAGGGGCATCATTCAATTTTCCCAGCGCATGAGTGAGTCTTGGCCAGTCATCATCAGACAACTGGCCTGTACGCATTTTGTGCTGATCCAGTCGGCCGATAGATCCCAGCATACGCATGGCAAGCTGTGTGCCACCCATTTCCATGCTGAATACAGCCACTGGTTTGTTGGTTTCCAGTGCGACATGCTCTCCAATGTTGAGGGAAAAAGCAGTTTTCCCCATTGAAGGTCGTCCGGCAACGATGATCAGATCTCCAGGCTGGAAACCGGAGGTTTTTTGATCAAGATCACTGAAGCCCGAAGGAATGCCGGTAATATCACTGGGGTTGCTTCGGTTATAGAGCATTTCGATCCGTTCCACTACCTGTTTTAGTAGTGGCTGAATGTCGACAAACCCTTGTTTGCCATGCGCACTCTGTTCTGCGATTTCAAATATTTTGCTTTCTGCTTCATCCAGCAGATCACTTGCTGAGCGGCCTGCCGGGTTATAGGTCGAATCGGTTATTTGTGTGCTGATTTGTGCCAGCTTGCGCATGATTGAACGTTCTCGAACAATTTCCGCATAGCGGCGAATATTGGCCGCGGATGGCGTATTCTGTGCGATAGCACCGATATAGGTTAATCCTCCTGCGTGTGGCAGTTGAGCAGAATTTTCAAGAGATTCAGCAATGGTAATGACATCTGCCGGTTTATTCTGCTCGATAAGCCGGGAGATATGCTGGTAAATAAGCTGGTGATCCTGGCGATAAAAATCACGCTCGATGAGGATGTCTGCCACTTTATCCCATGCCTGGTTATCCAGCATCAGGCCGCCGAGGACGGATTGTTCGGCTTCGATGGAGTGAGGTGGCAACTTATAGATGCTATCTTCAGGAATGTTTTGGGTAAAGCCGGTGGTAGACTGGTTCATGGGAATTGATAAAAACTGAGAGCAGGACCGGGATAGTAACACTTTGATGCGGAAACAAAAAAAGGACCGGAAAACAGTCCTTTCTTTGTATGATTTTCGGGGGAAAATCAGGCGACGGTTTCACCCAGTACTGAAACGGTGATTTGTGCTGATACTTCGCTATGAAGCGCAACTGTCACGGTGTAATCGCCCACCTGCTTGATTTGCCCCTCCGGCATGCGAATCGCGGCTTTATCAACCGAAAAATCCTGCTTACGTAATTCTTCAGCAATATTTGCGTTGGTAACCGAGCCGAAAAGTTTACCGTCAACACCTGATTTTTGAGAAATCTGGATAAGTAAACCTTCCAGTTTGGTGGCCTGTGCACTTGCAGCTGCCAAAATTTCAGCCTGTTTTTTCTCCAGTTCTACACGCTGAGCTTCAAATTCAGCAATGACCCTCTCGGTTGCTCTTCTGGCTTTTCCTTGTGGGATCAGATAGTTACGGGCATAACCAGGTTTGACGTTTACAATGCTGCCGAGTGAACCCAGCTTGGCGATTTTTTCCAACAAAATTATTTGCATGTCGTTTCTCCCGGGTGCTTAGTGCTGATCGGTATAAGGTAATAGTGCGAGGAAGCGTGCCCGCTCGATAGCTACGTTTAATTGGCGCTGATAAAACGAGCGTGTGCCGGTTATCCGGGCTGGAATGATCCGGCCATTTTCGCTAATGAAATCCTTTAGTAAATCAACATCTTTGTAATCGATTTCTTTAATCCCTTCAGCAGTAAACCGGCAGAATTTTTTACGTTTGAAAAGAGGTCGGTTTGCTATCCGGTCTTTCATTCTTTTTTTATCGGCATCCTTGTTTCTTGAGAATCTCATATTGTTTCTCCATTAAAAACGCATGTTTGATATTTTATTTTCAGATGATCCTGACGTCGCACACATGTAAAACAAGCTGATTGCCCAGGCGATGCTTTTTAGCAATAAAACCCGTAATCTCAATGTTCCTGTCAAGACCCGCACATATAACTTTTTCTGCCATTTTGGCCATGGCAATTACTTCAATCGCTAGCTCAATACTGCGTTGAGCACCGGCTTCTTGCTGGTCTGACTGGTGATTCAGCTTGAATTCGACCACCATAATGCCGGCAGGCGTATAACGAGGCGAAATCAGGTCAGTGATGACCCCACCAACAGTTATCTGATTTCTGAACATAAACAGCTGAATCAGGGCTGAGTAGCGCCTGTTTCAGCTGTCTGATTGCCTTCGGCAGTAAAGTCTGCTGATTTTGCTCCGGGTGCGGTGTTTTCGCTATCGTCATCTGAACCGGAATAAGATGGTTTGGACTTGCCTTCCTGCATCATGGGAGAAGGGGTCGTTACCGGTGCATTCATGCGTATAACAAGGTGACGAAGGATGGCGTCATTAAATTTAAAGTTGTGTTCAAGTTCGCTCAGAGTTTCCTGATCACATTCAATATTCATGAGCACGTAGTGTGCCTTATGCAGTTTTTGTATGGGATAGGTTAACTGTCGGCGTCCCCAGTCTTCCAGTCTATGAATTTTTCCGGATTTTCCAGTGATTGTGTTGCTGTAACGTTCAGTCATTGCGGAGACCTGCTCGCTTTGATCCGGGTGGACAATGAATATAATTTCGTAATGCCTCATGGTTTCCTTATGGGTAAAGCCTTCTTGCCACGCCGATATGTGGCAAGTAAGACAAGGGTTAACTGAATATGTCGCCTGATGGCGGCTACAGATAAAACAATGACGGTTTATCAACTTTTTAAAACCGTTTGGCAATTTTACTGAATTGGTGGATAAACTACAAAAAATTAAATTGTTTAATTTTTTCTGGGGGGCTAAAAACAGCTTGTGGGATAAAGTAAAGATGTCAGTTCACTCAACGTCCCGATAACCCGGGCCGTAAAGCAGCAAGTCAAAGATGGTGTCGCCCGTTTGCGTTGACGAAGCCGGGTGATCAGGGTAGAATCGCGCCACTTTTTGTTGGGCGTGCATTATTTGTTACCCGTTAACGTTGATGTTATCGATTAAAAGCAGGCCGTTAAGGGTTGTCATTTTTTGGCAGCTAATGTTTTCATTGCTGGCTGCGATTGTGTGTGGTTTGCATTCGGGAGTGGATGCGGCTATCTCCGGGTTTCTTGGGGCGATCATCAGTGTAATTGCGGGGGGTGCGTACGCAATTTTAATATCAAGGCACAGTGGATATTCGGCGAGTGGGGTTTTACGTACCGCGTTGCGTGCGGAGGCCACAAAGATAGTTGTTATCGTGATGGCGCTTTGGGCTGTGTTTGTGATGTTTAAGGGCCTTCATCCTGTTATGTTTATTGGATCGTTTGTTGTGGCTGTATTGATATCAAGCATGGCGTTGTTCGTGCCTGAGAAAACAGATAAATAAAGCAATTATTCTGATCAAGTTTATAAGGTAAGTAAATGTCTTCAGAAGCTGAGTTAAATCCGACAACATATATACAGCACCATCTGACGAATCACACAATCAGTATTGGCGATGGTTCGTTCTGGGTGTTGCATACCGATACATTGATCACGTCATTGCTGCTTGGAGTGGTCAGTCTGGGTTTGATCTGGATGGTTGTCAGGAAGGCCACTTCCGGGGTCCCCAGCAAGACGCAGGCGTTTGTTGAGTTGTTAATCGAATTTATTGATGATCAGGTAAAGACAACATTTCATGGAGATCGCCACGCGTTTGTGGCGCCTGCAGCTTTAACCATATTTGTCTGGGTTTTCCTGTTAAATGCCATGGATTTTCTGCCTATCGACATTATGGCATGGGTTTATGAGCATGTTTTTGGGCTCCATAACTGGAGGAGTGTACCAACCGCTGATGTCAACACAACCTTTGCGTTGGCATTAGCTATCTGGATACTGACCATCTATTTTGCTATCAAGGTTAAAGGATTTGGGGGATGGGTTACAGAGCTGGTGTGTACTCCATTTGGTAAAAATCCATTGTTATGGCCTTTTAATCTGTTGCTTAATCTGATTGAGTATATTTCGAAGCCGTTATCGCATTCATTGCGGTTGTTTGGAAACATGTATGCGGGTGAAATTATTTTTATGCTGCTGGGGATGTGGGCGGCAACGGGTGTAACCGGTACAATTTTTGGTGCGATACTTGGCGCAGGTTGGGCGATATTTCACATACTGATTGTAATTCTGCAGGCATTTATTTTTATGATGTTGGCAGTGGTTTATCTTTCAATGGCTCACGAGTCGCATTGATCAATAAGATTTTGTTATTAACTTGAACTAGAGGAAAAAATATGGAAAACGCTCAATTTCTTGCAATGATTCAGGCGTATACGGGAATCGGTATCGGACTGATGATTGGTCTGGGTGCTGCGGGCGCTTGTATCGGTGTGGGAGTGATGTGTGGCAGGTTTCTGGAAGGCGCTGCACGTCAGCCTGAAATGATCCCGACTCTGCAGGGCAAGGTATTTTTGCTTCTGGGATTGACCGATGCTTCATTCATTATTGCCGTGGGTTTGGCGATGTTGTTCGCGTTTGGTAATCCACTCTTGGCTGTTATTCAGTAAGTAGTCCGTCAAATTTGTTACCGAGGTGAATAAAGGGCTGTTATGAATATAAATTTCACGTTGGTCTCGCAAGCAATAGCCTTTTCCCTGTTTATATGGTTTACCGCCAGGTTTGTATGGCCGTATCTGCTGCGTGCGATTGAGGAGCGCCAGCAGAAAATAGCAGATGGCTTGGCGGCAGGTGAGCGTGGTAAAAAAGAATTGGAGCTTGCCAGTCAGCGTTCATCGGAAGTGCTGAAAGAAGCTAAGCAACGTGCGAGTGAGATCATTATTCAGGCGGAGAAAAGAGCTTCAGATATTATAGAAGAAGCCAAGCAGAATGCCCGGATTGAAGGAGAAAAGATTATAGCAGGAGCCAAGGCGGAAATTCAGCATGAAACCTTCAGTGCACGTGAGTCTTTACGTCAGCAGGTGGCGGGACTGGCAGTGCAGGGTGCGTCAAAGATTCTCCGTCGGGAAGTAAATGCCAAGGTTCATGCAGATTTGCTGGCATCAATAGAGGCTGAGTTAAAATAAATGGCTGAAGCGATAACAATTGCGCGACCATACGCAGAAGCAGTTTTCAAGCTTGCCAGGGAAAGTGGGTCTCTGTTTTCCTGGTCGGAGACGCTTGATACTGTTAATTCGATCGTTCAGGAACCTCAGATAAAAGGGCTGATTAATAACCCGCAGATTTCAGCAGCTAAGTTATGTGAGATTATTTTGAGCGTGGGTAGCAAAAAGATAAGTGATGATGGCAAACGGTTGGTATCGTTACTAATCGACAATCGGCGGTTGCTCGTGTTGCCACAAATTTGTGATCTGTTTGAGCAATTTAAAGCGCAGCATGAGGGGGTGTTAGAGGCTGAAATAGAATCGGCATTTCCTCTTGACTCTGATCAGGTGGCAAAACTTGTTTCAATTCTTGAGGCAAAATTTCAGCGTAAGGTAAAAGCTGATATCAGCGTTAAGAGTGAACTCATCGGTGGTATCAGAGTAAAAATTGGCGATCAGATAATCGATAGTTCTGTACACGGAAAGCTGGAAGCCATGGCGACGGCACTCAAAAGCTAGGAGTTATAAAAAATGCAGTTAAATCCATCAGAAATCAGTGAATTAATCAAAAACAAGATTGAGGGGCTTTCCGTAACTTCGGAATTTAAAACGCAGGGGACGGTTGTGTCGCTGACAGATGGTATTGTTCGCGTGCATGGTCTTTCTGATGTAATGCAGGGGGAGATGCTCGAGTTTCCAGGTGGTACATTTGGCTTGGCGCTTAACTTGGAGCGTGACTCGGTGGGTGCAGTTATCCTGGGGGCATATGAGCATTTGAAGGAAGGCGATATTGTCAAGTGTACCGGTAGGATTCTGGAGGTTCCGGTAGGTGAGGCGTTATTAGGCCGCGTTGTTAACGCTTTAGGGCAGCCTATAGATGGAAAAGGTCCGATAGCGGCACAGGGAAGAGAGCCTATTGAAAAAATTGCTCCTGGTGTGGTGTGGCGTAAATCTGTAGATCAGCCTATGCAAACCGGTTTGAAGTCAGTTGACTCTATGGTGCCAGTTGGAAGAGGTCAGCGGGAGCTGATAATCGGTGACCGTCAAACAGGTAAAACGGCTGTGGCGATTGATGCAATCATCAATCAGAAGGGTGAGGATGTAATTTGTATTTATGTGGCGATAGGGCAGAAGGCATCATCAATCGCAAACGTTGTAAGAAAATTGGAAGAAGTAGGCGCAATGGCTTACACAATCGTGGTGGTGGCTTCTGCTTCAGAGTCAGCTGCAATGCAATATATTGCACCTTACTCTGGTTGTACCATGGGGGAGTATTTCCGTGATAAAGGTCAGGATGCTTTGATTGTTTATGATGATTTAACCAAGCAGGCGTGGGCGTATCGCCAAATTTCTTTGTTATTACGTCGTCCACCTGGTCGCGAAGCCTATCCAGGAGATGTTTTTTATCTGCATTCGCGTTTATTGGAAAGAGCGGCAAGGGTTAATGCTGATTATGTTGAGAAAGCGACTGGTGGAAAAGTAAAAGGTAAAACAGGTTCTCTTACCGCATTGCCCATTATTGAGACTCAAGCTGGTGACGTGACGGCATTTGTCCCAACCAATGTGATTTCAATTACAGATGGCCAGATATTTCTTGAGTCTGATTTGTTTAATGCGGGGATACGTCCGGCTATCAATGCTGGTATCTCTGTCTCAAGGGTAGGCGGTGCAGCTCAAACTAAAGTAATCAAGAAACTAGGTGGCGGTATTCGTTTGGCTTTAGCCCAATACCGTGAGCTTGCAGCTTTTGCTCAGTTTGCTTCGGATCTTGATGAGGCGACACGTAAACAGCTGGAACGTGGAAAAATGGCAACTGAGTTAATGAAGCAATCTCAGTATGCTACGTTGAAAATTGCTGAGATGGCATTAACGCTGTTTGCCTTGAACAAGGGCTATTTTGATGATGTGGATATAAAGCGTGCTCTGGCTTTTGAAGCAGCGTTAAAGAGCCATGTGCGTAGCCATCATGGCGCAATACTGGAAAAGATTGAAGCAAGTAAAGAGCTTGATGCTGAAACAGAAAAAGTATTAGAAGCAGCTATCCAGGAATTTAAGCAAAACGGGACCTATTAATCCATGGCAAGCGGCAGAGAGATACGTAACAAAATCAAAAGTGTAAAAAATACACAAAAGATTACACGTGCTATGGAGATGGTTGCTGCTTCTAAAATGAGGAAGGCACAGGACCGTATGAAAAAGGCGCGTCCTTATGGAGAGAAGATACGCAATGTTGCAGCGCACATGAGTAATGCAAGTGTTGAGTATCGCCATCCTTTTCTGATAAGCCGTGATTCTGTTAATAAGATAGGTATTATCGTTATTACCTCAGATAAAGGTTTGTGTGGCGGGCTCAATACGAATGTATTACGTAAGGCACTTAATGAAATTCGATCTTGGGAATCTAAAGATCAACAAGTAGAGGCTTGTTGCATAGGAAACAAAGGCCTTGGTTTCATGAGTCGCTTGAGTGGTGTGCAGGTTATTTCTCAAGTTACAGGGTTGGGTGATTCACCCAATATGGAAAGACTGATCGGTGCAGTCAAAATAGTTTTAGACGCGTATACAGAAGGTCAATTAGATAAGGTATATATTTTTTATAACCAGTTTGTTAATACTATGAAACAAACACCGGTTATGGAGCAGCTGCTGCCTTTGACTGACGAGCGTATTAATAGTAAAGAGAATGAAGCTAAATCTGCTCGTGCGCCTTGGGATTATATTTATGAACCGGAAGCAAGGCCTGTTATTGATGACATTATGGTTCGATATATAGAGGCCTTGGTGTATCAGGCGGTTACTGAAAATATGGCATCGGAGCAGTCTGCAAGAATGGTTGCAATGAAAGCGGCATCGGATAATGCAGGCAACTTGATTGATGAGTTGACGCTTATTTATAACAAATCACGTCAGGCAGCGATTACCAAGGAACTGTCGGAAATTGTGGGTGGTGCTGCTGCTGTTTAAGTATTATAAATTCGTATTTAGGGAAAAGTGATGAGCCATCAAGGAAAGATCGTTCAGTGCATTGGTGCTGTAATTGACGTTGAGTTTGCGCCAGAGGAAATACCAAAGGTATATGACGCTTTGGTAATGGAAGGATCAGAATTAACACTTGAAGTACAGCAGCAGCTTGGGGACGGAGTCGTCAGGACTATTGCTCTGGGGTCATCAGATGGTCTGCGGCGCGGGGTGATGGTTACCAATACGCAAAAACAAATCTCGGTTCCGGTTGGTACCAAAACACTTGGACGAATCATGGATGTTCTGGGCAGGCCCATTGATGAAATGGGAGAGATTGGAGCTGATACTTTAATGCCTATCCATAGAGCAGCACCGGCTTTTGATGAGTTATCAGCGTCAACAGAGTTACTGGAAACCGGGATTAAGGTTATTGACTTGATTTGCCCCTTTGCAAAAGGTGGAAAAATCGGTCTTTTCGGTGGTGCGGGTGTCGGTAAAACAGTAAATATGATGGAACTTATCCGTAACATTGCAATTGAGCATAGCGGATATTCAGTATTTGCAGGTGTGGGTGAAAGAACACGTGAAGGTAATGATTTTTATCATGAAATGAAGGATTCTAACGTGTTGGATAAGGTGGCTCTGGTTTATGGTCAGATGAATGAGCCACCGGGCAACCGTTTACGTGTTGCGCTTACCGGGTTGACGATGGCTGAATCTTTTCGTGATGAAGGTAGGGATGTCCTTTTCTTTGTAGATAATATTTATCGTTATACTTTGGCAGGTACCGAGGTTTCTGCATTGCTGGGGCGTATGCCATCGGCGGTGGGGTATCAGCCAACGCTTGCAGAAGAAATGGGTCGACTGCAGGAAAGAATTACTTCTTCCAAGGCAGGGTCGATTACATCGATTCAGGCCGTTTACGTTCCTGCGGATGATTTGACTGATCCATCTCCTGCAACAACTTTTGGTCACTTGGATGCTACTGTTGTACTTTCAAGAGATATTGCTTCACTGGGAATTTATCCGGCTGTTGATCCGCTTGATTCAACTTCGCGGCAATTGGATCCATTGATTGTTGGCGAGGATCATTACAATACTGCACGTGAGGTTCAGCAAACATTGCAGCGATACAAAGAATTACGTGACATTATTGCGATTCTGGGGATGGATGAACTTTCACCGGAAGATAAGTTATCGGTTAGTCGTGCACGTAAGATACAAAGATTTCTTTCTCAACCATTTTTTGTTGCTGAAGTATTTACCGGGTCACCGGGTAAGTATGTTTCACTGAAAGAAACAATCAAGGGGTTCAAAGGGATTGTTAATGGCGAGTATGATGATATTCCCGAGCAGGCTTTCTATATGGTAGGTGGTATTGAGGAAGTACTTGAGAAAGCTAAATCATTACAGTAAAAACAGCCAGCTAACTGATAGGTAGTCAATGGGTACAATATTTCACTTGGATATAGTGAGTGCGGAGGAATCTATTTATTCCGGACCTGCTGAGTTTATAGTTGCGCCAGCGATGATGGGGGAGGTGGGTATTTTCCCCCAGCACACTCCCATGCTGACGCGAATAAAATCAGGTGTTGTTAAAGTTAAGGCTCCACTACAGGATGATGAAGAAATTTATGTTTCGGGTGGCATGCTTGAGGTGCAACCTGACGTTGTGACAATTCTGGCGGATACGGCTGTTCGTGGTAAGGATTTGGATGAAGCCAAAGCCCTGGAGGTTAAGAAGCAGGCTGAGGAAATTATGAAGAATAAAATTTCTGAAGTTGAGTATGCACGTGCCCAAGCTGAGTTAATTGAGGCAGTGGCACAGCTGGCAGCTATTCAGAAATTGAGAAAAAGAGGTCATTAAAGCTCCGGTTGATGTGATTGCATATAGTTAAAAAGGGCGATTCTAATCGCCCTTTTTTTATAATAAGGGTATTTTCCTACTTTGCTCCCCTGCTTTCGTCAATTACTTTTTTGTACACTAACGCTATATTTTCTATCGCACGATATGGTGTTTGTATTTCCGGTGGTAAGGTAAATTTTGTAGAGGATGAATGGCGCGTGTTACACGTTGATGTTGTGATACTGGCAGCTGGAATGGGTAAACGGATGAATTCGTCTTTACCCAAGGTGTTGCATCCTTTGGCGGGAAAGCCAATTTTGTTGCATGTTCTTGATGCGACTTATGCGCTGTCTCCTGAAAAGATATGTGTTATTTTTGGGTATGGTGGTGAACTGGTTCATCAAACTGTCGGCGATCGGCCAGATTTGATCTGGGTGAAGCAAGAGCAGCAACTTGGAACGGGTCATGCTGTAAAACAGGCACTACCTCATCTCGCTGACAAAGGTGTCACACTGGTTTTGTTTGGTGATGTGCCACTGGTGAGAAGCGATACACTTAAAACTCTGATAGAGAAGGTGCGTGAAGATAGTCTCGCATTGCTGACCGTTGAATTAGACGATCCGACCGGCTATGGTCGAATTGTGCGTGATCCTGTATCGAACTGCGTTCGGGCAATTGTAGAGGAAAAGGATGCTTCGCCGTCGCAGAAAAAAATTCGTGAAATTAACACGGGCATTATGGTTCTTCCGAACCGCTATCTAAGTGACTGGCTTGATAAGTTGGGTAATACCAATACACAAGGTGAGTATTATTTAACTGATGTTATCGCTATGGCCGTAGAGGCTGGAATTCAGATTGAAACTGCTAACCCGGCTTCTGAATGGGAGGTGGTCGGGGTAAACGACAAGGCCCAGCTCGCAGTCCTGGAACGTGCTTTTCAGCAGAATATCGCACGTAAACTGATGGAGCAAGGAGTAATGTTTGCGGATCCGTCACGTTTTGATGTACGTGGTCAGCTCATATGCGGGAATGATGTTGAAATTGACGTTAATTGCATCTTTGAAGGTGACGTACGCTTGGGAGATGGTGTGAAAATTCATGCCAATTGTGTGCTCCGAAATGTAACTGTCTCAGATGGGTCAGTGATCCACCCTTTTAGCCTGATTGAAGATGCTGCACTGGGGAAAAATTGTCGAATCGGCCCGTTTGCCCGTATTCGCCCGGGCACACAGCTTGATGATGCCGTACATGTGGGAAATTTTGTGGAAATTAAAAATAGTTATATCGCTTCTGAAAGCAAGGTTAATCATCTGAGCTATATTGGCGATACTGAAATGGGCAGGCAGGTTAATATCGGTGCAGGTACGATTACCTGTAATTATGATGGAGCCTTTAAGCACAGGACTATTATTGAAGATGATGTGTTTATTGGTTCTGATACACAGTTGATTGCACCAGTAACAATAACTAAAGGATCGACGGTTGGTGCCGGCTCCACAATTACACGCGATACACCGGAGGGGCAGCTCACATTATCTCGAACTAAACAAATGAGTATTGCCAACTGGAAGCGGCCGGAAAAAACCAGGGGCTGAAGCTGTTTGAATAATTGGACTTAAGTAGAGGTTAGCGCTATGTGCGGCATTGTCGGGGCAATTGCAAAAAATAATGTAGTGCCTTTTTTGCTGGAGGGTTTATCCAAGCTTGAGTATCGTGGCTATGATTCTGCCGGAATCGTAGTTGCAGATGGTACGTTGCAAAGACTGAGGACAACAGGACGTGTTTCAGAACTGAGCAAGCTGGTCGATGCTGGAAAAACATCGGGGCTGACTGGTATCGCACACACACGATGGGCTACGCATGGTGCTCCTTCAGAACGTAATGCTCATCCCCATTTTTCTGGTGACCATAGAAAAATCGCAGTTGTTCATAATGGCATTATCGAAAACCATGAAGTTCTTCGCCAACGCTTACAGCAGGAAGGATTTAAATTTCTGTCGGATACGGATACCGAAGTAATTGCACATTTGATTTCGTTTCACCTTTGCACGACTGATGATCTGCTTGAAGCTGTCTGCCGTTCCATAGATGAGCTCCATGGGGCTTATGCAATAGCGGTCATGGAGGAATCGCGCCAGGATCGTATTATTGTTGCCAGAAATGGTGCACCACTCTTGCTGGGGGTAGATACTGACGGGATTTATGCTGCTTCTGATGCGTCAGCCTTGGTGCAGGTTACGCAGCAAATCATATATTTGGAAGAAGGGGATGTGGCGGAACTGTCCTGTGGTGGATACCGGATTCTGAATTGTCTGGATTCTGTCAGCGGACATGAGGTCGCCCGTAAAGTGACTGAAACAAGCCTGACGCGTGATGCGGTGGAACTGGGGCCGTACTCACATTTCATGCAGAAAGAAATCTTTGAGCAGCCGGTTGCTGTGGCAAATACGCTGGAAATGGTATTGAATGCGCAATCAATATCGGCTCAATTGTTTGGTAGTGAGGCACAAACGATTCTCGCGCAAACCAGGGGCGTACTGATACTTGCCTGTGGAACGAGCTATCATGCCGGCCTGGTTGCCAAATACTGGCTGGAAACAATTGCAAGAATTCCCTGTAATATCGAGATTGCCAGTGAGTATCGTTATCGTAATCCCATCGCTGATCCGGCTACGCTGGTTATCGGTATTTCCCAGTCCGGTGAAACTGCTGATACCCTGGCTGCACTCGGTTATGCAAAATCATTAGGTCACCGCTACGGTCTGGCAATATGTAACGTTCCCGAAAGTGCGCTGGTCAGACAAACAGATCTGCGTTTTCTGACACGTGCCGGCCCTGAAATCGGAGTGGCTTCCACCAAGGCATTTACGACACAATTGGCAGTTTTACTATTGTTTACTGCTGTGCTTGCAAAGATGTATGACAGGCTGTCGGTTGAAGCAGAGCAGAATATAATTGCTTCTTTACGGCATTTACCGGTTGCTATTCAGCACGCTCTTCAATGTGAATCGGAAATCAAAAAATGGGCCGGGGATTTTTCTCAGAAACACCATGCTTTGTTCCTGGGGCGGGGTGTGCATTATCCAATTGCACTGGAAGGCGCATTGAAGCTTAAGGAAATTTCATACATCCATGCTGAAGCCTATGCAGCAGGTGAGCTTAAGCACGGCCCTCTTGCGCTGGTGGATAGCGGAATGCCAGTGATTGCTATTGCCCCGAATGATGCTCTGCTGGAAAAACTGAAATCCAATTTGCATGAGGTGCGTGCACGAGGCGGGGAACTGTACGTTTTTGCCGATGCAGATTCGCGTATCGAGGAAAGTGAGGGAGTTCACATCATCAGACTGGCTGAGCATAGCGGCGTGCTCAGTCCAATCCTGCATACCATACCATTACAGTTACTGGCTTATCATGTGGCTTTGCAGAAAGGCACTGATGTTGATAAACCCAGAAATCTTGCAAAATCTGTTACGGTTGAATAGCCAGCCTGGCTGAGCGTTGCAATAAGGTATGAACGAGTCGTGGATAATCAGGATCTGAAGCCCCGGCTGCTCCGGTACTTTATACAATATTACAGGAGTGGTAGCATTCCCTCCTTTCAACGGTTGAAGGAAGTCAATGGCTGGTCATAGTAAATGGGCTAACATTAAGCATAAAAAAGCCGCACAGGATGCCAAACGAGGGAAAATCTTTACTCGTCTGATTAAGGAAATTACGGTGGCTGCCCGGTTGGGTGGTGGAGATCCAAACAGTAACCCCCGGCTGCGGCTGGCGATGGATAAGGCCTTCGGCCACAATATGCCGAAAGATAACGTCGAGCGTGCGATTAAACGAGGTTGTGGCGAGCTTGATGGTGTCAGCTATGAAGAAATTCGCTATGAGGGATATGGAATATCCGGTGCGGCGGTTATCGTTGATTGTATGACGGATAACCGCACGCGAACGGTTGCTGATGTTCGCCATGCATTTACCAAATATGGCGGTAACCTGGGGACAGATGGTTCGGTCGCGTATTTATTTAAACATTGCGGCCAGCTGCTGTTTGCGCCAGAGGTAGGTGAAGCACCGCTTCTGGAAGCTGCACTCGAAGCAGGTGCGGAAGATGTTATCAGTAATGAAGATGGCAGTCTGGAGGTGATTACTGATCCGGATACCTTCGTATCAGTCAAAGGTGCGTTGGAAAAGGCTGGTTTTAAGGCCGAGCTGGCAGAGGTAACCTGGAAACCCGAAAATGAAGTCTTGCTGCAGGGAGAGGATGCGGTCAGGATGCAAAAATTGCTGGATGCTCTGGAAGATCTTGATGATGTGCAGGATGTTTATACCTCGGCAATCCTAGATACCTGATCTTGTTATCTTCTGCTAAGGGTATTCGCATACTGGGGATTGATCCTGGTTTGCGTATCACAGGCTTTGGCATTATTGAGAAGGTCAGAAATCATCTGACCTATATTGGCAGTGGCTGTGTCGTGACCGGAGAAGCCAGTCTGCCGGATCGATTGAAAACCATCCTGGGCGGGCTCAGCGAAATCATTCAGCAGCATAACCCTGAGCAGGTTGCCGTAGAGCAGGTTTTTGTCAATATCAACCCCAAATCAACTTTGCTGCTCGGTCAGGCACGTGGTGCTGCCATTAGCGCTGCGGTTCTTCATGAGCTTTCCGTGTATGAATATACTGCCTTACAGGTCAAGCAGGCTGTAGTGGGGAATGGTCACGCTCACAAGGAACAGGTACAGGAAATGGTGATGCGATTGCTGGGTTTGGGTGAACGGCCGAGACCGGATGCAGCCGACGCGCTGGCGTGTGCTATTTGCCATGCCCATACAGGATCTGGTTTGTTGGCTCTGGGTACCCGCAGCCGCTCCAGACGGGGCAGACGTTTGTGATCGGAAGACTTACCGGCTTGTTGCTGGAAAAACATCCGCCCCTGGTGCTTATGGATGTGAATGGCGTCGGTTATGAAGTTGACGTACCGATGAGCACCTTCTGCAAATTGCCTGGTATTGGTGAGAAAGTCACACTCCATACCTACTTCTGGGTGCGTGAGGATGTGCATTCGTTGTACGGTTTTATGACGGAGCCGGAGCGCGTGTTGTTTCGCCAGCTTACAAAAATTTCCGGTATTGGCGCAAGGACAGCTTTATCAATCCTGTCCGGGTTGAGTGTCAGTGATTTACATCAGATTGTGGCGGCGCAAGATGGCGTTCGTCTGACCAGAATTCCCGGTATTGGAAAAAAGACTGCGGAGCGTCTGTTGCTGGAGTTGCGCGATAAAATCAGTTTGCCGCCGGTGCTGCCGGAGGCGGGGATAGTGGCTCAGGATACTGATAAAGATATATTCAATGCATTATCAGCACTGGGCTACAGTGACCGCGAAGCCAATTGGGCTCTCGCACAGCTGGCAGACGGTGTAACAGTGTCAGATGGCATCATGCAGTCACTCAGGCTTTTATCAAAAGTAAAATAATATTTTAGCTGGTTCTCAATCATGATTGAATCAGATCGTATTGTTACTGCCGCTCCATCTTCTCCCCAGGAAGAGGCTATGGAACGGGCACTTCGTCCCGTTCAGCTGGATGACTATGTCGGCCAGGAAAAAATCCGCGAGCAGTTAAAGATTTTTATTGAAGCAGCCAAATTAAGGCAGGAAGCGCTGGATCACGTGCTGCTGTTTGGTCCGCCAGGGTTAGGTAAAACCACACTTGCCCATATTATCGCCCGTGAAATGGGGGTGAATTTACGCCAGACTTCCGGTCCGGTGCTGGAACGTGCGGGTGATCTGGCTGCCCTGCTGACTAATTTGGAGGCCAACGATATCCTGTTTATCGATGAAATTCATCGGCTTTCACCCGTTGTTGAGGAAATTCTGTATCCGGCAATGGAAGATTATCAGCTCGATATTATGATTGGTGAAGGAGCGGCGGCAAGGTCAGTCAAAATCGATTTGCCCAGTTTTACCCTGGTGGGGGCTACTACGCGCGCAGGTATGTTGACCAATCCGCTGCGAGATCGTTTTGGAATTATTTCCCGCCTGGAGTTTTACACCACTGGCGAGCTGAGTAAAATTGTTAACCGTTCCGCCGGCCTGCTCAATGTGGATATGACCGCTGATGGTGCCGGAGAAATTGCGTGCCGATCCCGGGGTACGCCGCGCATTGCTAATCGTTTACTGCGCCGGGTGCGTGACTTTGCTGAGGTGCGGGCAAATGGGCGTGTTGATCGCCAGGTGGCCGATGCGGCTTTGAAGATGCTGGACGTGGATGCTACAGGTCTGGATATACTGGACAGAAAACTGTTACTGGCTGTTCTGGAAAAATTTGGCGGCGGTCCTGTGGGGGTGGATAATCTTGCCGCGGCTATTAATGAGGAACGTGACACCATTGAGGAAGTGCTGGAGCCTTATCTCATTCAGCAGGGTTTTTTACAGCGTACACCTCGCGGCCGGATAGCAACAGCCATGACCTATCAGCATTTCGATATCGTTCCACCACGTCGGGCTGCAGCCCCGGTCCTGTTTGAGCCGGATTAAGGGCTGACAGTAATTTGCTGTAACCCATACCAGGATTGAATACCTTTGAGAGTGTTTTTATAAAGATGGAAGCAGTTTTTGTTCATCCCGTTCGCGTTTATTATCAGGATACGGATACGGGGGGCGTTGTATACCATGCGTCCTACCTTAATTTCATGGAGCGTGCTCGCTACGAATGGTTGCGTGAGCTGGGATTCACGGTGGATACCATGATTCGGTCGCACAAAATGATTTTTCTGATTCGTTCGCTTAGCATCGAATATTTCAGACCGGCGGTATTGGATGATCTGCTGGATATCACCGTTAAAACGGTTGAAATTGGCAGAAGCCGGATCACGCTGCAGCAGCAGATTATGCGGGAACAAGGTACACTTGCCAGCGCTACTGTTCATGCAGTGTGTGTTGGAGCAGACACACTGAAACCAATCAGTATCCCGGCGCCACTTCGTCAAAAAATTGAGAAACAGCCATCATGAGTAAAGCAATTACCCAGGATTTGTCATTTTTTCATCTTGTTGGTAGCGCAAGCCTGCCTGTTCAACTGGTTATGCTGCTGTTGCTGCTGGCTTCGTTTGTTTCCTGGTGGTTTATTTTCAGGAAACTGTTTACCCTCCGTCAGGAGATTAAGCAGACTGATGAGTTTGAAGGCATATTCTGGCGGGGGTCAGATTTGAATGCGCTTTATCAGCGGGCTGCCAATGCGCGTCATGCAGTGGGCAGTATGGAACGGATTTTTGAGGCCGGATTCCGTGAGTTTACCAAATACCAGTCAGGAGTTGATATCGGACCCATCATGGACAGCACACGTGGTGCAATGCGGGCTGTATACCAGAGAGAAATGGACAGACTTGAATCACACCTGTCATTTCTGGCAACTGTGGGATCGGTAAGTCCATATGTTGGACTGTTTGGAACAGTGTGGGGAATTATGAATGCATTTCGTGAATTATCCAATGTTGGACAGGCCACCATCGCACATGTCGCTCCAGGCATCGCTGAGGCGTTGATTGCAACAGCAATGGGACTTTTTGCCGCGATTCCGGCAGTCATTGCCTATAACCGTTACGCCAGTGATACAGCACAGCTGGCAACCCGATATGAAAGTTTTATAGAGGAAGTATCCAACGTTTTGCAGCGTCGTGTGGCTAAACCTAGGGATACGGCGAATTTTTCATGACTCAGCGGCGCAGTAAACGTCGGTTGATGAATGAGATCAATGTTGTGCCATACATTGATGTCATGCTGGTGCTGCTTATTATTTTTATGATTACAGCTCCCCTTATCCAGCCGAGTCAGGTGGAATTGCCGGAAATCGGAAAATCATCAGCCCCGCCCGCGGAGCCTTTGGAAGTTTCAATTGCCGCAAACGGAAATATTACGCTGCGTGATCGTGCCGGTGCGAATAAGGAACAGCAGGTCAGCCGCAACCAGCTGGCAGGGCTGATCAAAGCCAGGCAGGCACAAAATACCGACCAGCCTGTCGTGATTGCAGCAGATAAAAATGTCCGTTATGACGAGGTAATTCAGGTAATGGATCTGCTGCAACAGCAACAGATCCGAAAAATCGGGTTATTGACCAAATCAAAATAAATTTTAGGGTGTAATGGCGTGATGATCCGGTTACCCGGAGATAATAGTGAGCCGGGAAAAGTACGCTCGGCGTTATTGGCCCTGCTGGTACATGCTGTATTTCTCGCTTTGCTGGTGTTTGGTCTGAACTGGAAAAATGAAGCGTCGGAGGCGATGTCTGTTGATTTGTGGGCTGATTTACCCCGGCATTCTGGCAAAACTTTACCTCCTGTTGAAAGAGCAGCTCCTAAACCTGAACCCGTTAAACCACAGCCACAATCGCAGCCGCGATCACAACAAAAACCACAGTCTCAGCCTCAGCCGGTAATCAAGGTTGCGCCTCCACCTGCACGTAAGCCTGACATTGCGCTCAAGGATAAAGCAGAAAAACCCCAGCCTGAAGAAGAAGTAAAAAAACCGGAACCGGTAAAAAAAGAAGTGCCGAAAGAGAAAGAGAAACCCGTCAGGAAGCCGGCAGAAAAACCGGTACTCAGGGAAGAGGCCAGGAAACCCGAACCAAAAGTTGAACCAAAGCCGGAACCAGTTAAGAAAGAAGCGCCTAAAACCGAGCCGGTTAAAAAAGTCGAACAGAAAATAGAGAACAAGGATGACGCTCGGCAAAAGGCTGATGCACAAAAACAGGCACAGCAACAGGCAAGTGAGGCAGCGGCAGCACAGGCTAAGGCTAATGGTGAAATCGATAAATATAAAGCTATGATTCAGGCCAAGATACGCAGCCGGATCATCATGCCGCCTGATTTGCCGGGTGATCCATTTGTTGAATTCTCAGTAACTTTATTACCAGGTGGGGATGTCCTGGCGGTGACTTTGCGTAAATCGAGCGGTTACACTGTTTTTGATGAAGCGGTGGAGAGAGCAATTTATCTGGCAAAACCTTTACCATTACCGCCGGATTCGGGGTTATTCAATGCATTCAGGAACCTGGATCTTAAGGTTTACTACCGTGAATAGTTTTAACCTGCATTTATAAACACGTTGTGGTGAGAGTTGATATGCGTAATTTTTTATTTTGCACGAGTGTGCTTGTGTTGTTATGGGTCAGTACACCGTTACAGGCTGCGCTTAATATTGAAATTTTTGGAGGAGGCGGTAATAAAATCCCGATTGCTGTTGCGCCTTTTAATGGAGAAAGAGGGCTGTCGCAGAATATTTCAGCAATTGTGTCAGCTGATCTGGAGCGTACCGGGTTATTCAAACTGATTGATGCGACTGGCCTGATTTCGCAAGAGCCCGATCAGATCAGGTACCTTGACTGGCAAAGCCGTGGTGCAAGCGCACTGGTTGTCGGTAGTGTTTCCATGCTGCCGGATGGGCGGGCGGATATTCGTTTCCGTTTGCTGGATATTGTCAAACAGGTGCAGCTGACAGGATTTAGCGGTGCTGTTACTTCAGAACAGCTGCGTGCTTTTGCACATCGGGTTGCAGATATCGTGTATGAAACGCTAACGGGTGAGCCAGGTGTATTCAGTACCCGGATCGCCTTTATCAAAAAACAGGGAAACCGGTATGCGTTGCAGGTATCGGATTATGATGGGTTCAATGCGCGTTCACTGATTGAATATACCGAGCCGATTATTTCTCCGGCATGGTCACCTGATGGCGGCAGAATTGCTTACACTTCCTTTGAAAAGAAAAAACCGGTGGTGTATGTACAGGTGCTGGCAACCCGAGAGCGTAAAGCAGTGGCTAATTTTAAGGGAAGCAACAGTGCGCCAGTGTGGTCACCTGACGGCAGCAAGCTGGCTGTTGTTCTGACATTACACGGCGGATCGCAGATTTATCTGATCAATGCGGATGGCAGTGGGTTGCAGCGGATTTCGCAGAGCCCGGGGATTGATACCGAGCCGAGTTTCTCCCCGGATGGCAGGTGGCTGATGTTTACTTCTGACAGAGGAGGGAGTCCGCAAATATACCGTATGCCGGTATCTGGAGGGACGGCAGAGAGGCTGACTTTTGAGGGTGATTACAACGTCAGTCCGCGTTACAGTACGGATGGGAAGCGGTTTGTTTATATTCACAGGAATGCCGGCCGGTTCAGTGTTGCCGTACAGGATTTATCGACTCGTCAGATGCAGTTGCTAACGGACTCTAACTTTGATGAATCTCCCAGCTTCTCCCCCAATAACCGTATGATTCTGTACACAACTGAAATAGGTGGACGTGGTATATTGTCCATCGTCTCAAGTGATGGCCAGGTGAAAAGCCGCCTCTCCCGGGAAACGGGAAATATCCGGGGAGCGGTGTGGGGGCCGTTGCTGAAACAGTAATAATGTGAGGGAAAATCCCGGAAGGTATGCGTTAATTAATTTTTATGGTGAGAAATGAAAAAAATCTTTGCAGTACTGGTTATTTGCCTGTTGTCAGCGTGTGCTAGCGATAATACTCAGCAATCTTCCGATGTCGAGGATCATTCCTATGGCAGAGAAGGTGAAGGTACGAAAGGTGATGCAGGTTCGGGTGGATTTGGTATGAACCCTCTTCAGGATCCCAACAACATACTGTCTCATCGCAGTGTTTACTTTGATTTTGACAGCTATACGGTGAAGGGTGAGTACCGTGACCTGATTCTGGCGCATGCAGCTTACCTGCGTGATAACACCAATGCGCAGGTACTGCTGCAAGGTAATACTGACGAGCGTGGAAGTCGGGAATATAACCTCGCTCTCGGGCAGCGTCGTGCAAACAGTGTAAGGGATGTTCTGCTGTTATCCGGTGCTCGTGATCAGCAGGTTGAAGCAGTCAGCCTGGGTGAAGAAAAGCCGCGTGCGCTGGGAAATGATGAATCGGCCTGGGCTGAAAACCGTCGCACTGATATTCTCTATCAGGGAGAGTATTAATGTTTTTGCGCGCTTTCCTGCTATTACTTTTGTTTAGCTGTGGTGTTGCGCAGGCGGCGCTGTTCAGTGATTCTGAAACGCGCGAACAGCTGGAAGCATTGCGTACAAAAGTACAGGAGATGGAAGCGCGCATGCAGCGCACTGAAGAGGTGCTCATGGGGCAGGCTTTAATTGAGCTGCATACCCAGGCAGAGAACCTGAAAATGGAAATGGGGAAGCTGCGGGGGCAAATAGAGGTTTTGGAGGATGAAAATCGGACATTGCGTAAACAGCAAAAGGATTTTTATCTGGATCTCGATAACCGGTTGCGTCAGGTTGAGCCCGGTTCTACAGGAATTCCGGCATCAGAAGCCGGAATTCCTGCTTCACCATTAGAATCACCGGTTGCTGATACCAGAGACGGCAAAGGGGCCGTTGCCAAAAAATCTGTGGTTATTCTGCAATTACCGGATACAGTACAGCGCGGTCGCTACGATGCAGCTTATGCATCAGTTAAAAACGGTGATTATTCCGGTGCGATTACCGGTTTTGAAAATTTTTTAGCACAATATCCTCAGTCTGCACTTGCTCCCTCTGCCGCCTATTGGATTGGAAATGCATATTACGCACTGAGGGATTTTGATAAGGCGATTGCTGCCCAGCAACGATTAATCAGCACTTACCCGGATAGCCCTAAAATTCCAGATGGGCTTCTTAATATGGCAAGCAGCCAAATTGAAATTGGGCAGAAAGCTGCTGCCAGGAAAACACTGGAAAATCTGATTACAACCTATCCAGGTACTGAGGCGGCAATGAAAGCCAAACAGCGCCTGGGATCTCTGAAATAAATCTCGAAGTAAATTTTGGGACTGAGCTGGCTGTAATTACCAAAATTTAGCCTGGTTTATGTCATATCATTAAGTTTTCTTCTATAACAGAGGGAAATTCCCGTTCCGTTAAAATCACGGATGTTACGAATTACAGAAATTTTCTATTCGCTTCAGGGGGAGACCAGTCGGATGGGTCTGCCTACCGTATTTGTACGCCTGACCGGGTGCCCGTTGCGTTGCGGATACTGCGATACTGCTTACGCTTTTTCTGGTGGAAAAAATATGAGCGTCAGCGAAATTATGGAAGCGGTGGTTTCATATTCTCCTCATTATGTCACTGTAACTGGTGGTGAACCGCTGGCACAGGTAAACAGTCTGGCTTTACTGACAGCATTGTGTGATCAGGGATATTCTGTATCCCTTGAAACCAGTGGAGCACTGGATATATCTCGGGTTGACACACGTGTATCGAGAATAGTGGATATCAAAACACCAGGTTCAGGTGAAATGGAAAAAAACCATTGGGAGAATCTTACCCGCCTGACCGCTCATGACGAGATCAAGTTTGTGCTGTGTGATAAAGCAGATTACGATTGGGCAAGACAAAAACTCCTGGAATTGGAGCTGGATACAATTTGTCCGGTCTTGTTTTCTCCGGCCTACAACCAGCTTGGGCCGGCAGATCTTGCTGCCTGGATTTTGCATGATCGGTTGCCGGTTCGTTTACAGCTTCAGTTACACAAGTTGCTCTGGGGAGAATGTGTTGGCAGGTGAAATTGCGGACAAGCTGGATTCATGAAGAAAGCGGTTGTATTGTTATCGGGGGGCATGGATTCTGCTACAACGCTTGCTATTGCCCGACAGAACGGGTTTGCCTGTTATGCCCTCAGTGTCGATTACGGCCAGCGCCATGCTGCTGAACTGGTTGCGGCGGCTCGAATCGGTCAATCCCTGCAGGTCAGTGATCACCAGTTTCTCAAACTGGATCTGACTGTCCTGGCCAGTTCCGCATTAACCGATCTTTCTGCTACTGTACCAGTGCATGGCGCCAGTATCGGCATACCGGTAACCTATGTGCCTGCCCGGAACACCATTATGCTGTCATTGGCTTTAGCCTGGGCTGAAGTATTAGACAGCCAGGATATTTTTATTGGTGTAACAGCTGTTGATTATTCCGGCTATCCTGATTGTCGACCGGATTATGTCGACGCATTTGAAAAAATGGCAAATTTGGCCACGAAAACCGGAAGAGAAGGGAAAAGATTGACGATACACGCGCCTTTGGTTGATTTATCCAAATGTGAAATTATCCGGCGTGGTGTAGAACTGGGAATAGATTACGGGTTGACAGTCTCCTGCTACCAGGCAGATGAAGCCGGGCTTGCTTGCGGCCAGTGTGATGCATGCTATATCCGGCGAGCAGGTTTTGAGGCGGCGAACATTCCTGACCCTACGCTTTATCAGGATAAACAGATGGTGTGAGGCGGAAAAGGGGGCACGTTACTGCCGGCTGCGCTCAATACAGATACCAAGCTGTTTCACCCCGGGGATGACACCCAGCTTTGCCGCACTGACTTTTACCCAGGGTGAATTGAATTCATCCAGGATTAACCGGGCAATTTTTTCTGTCAGCATTTCAAGTAAAGAAAAATGTTGCTGATTGAGCATGGTGCTGATTCGATAGACAACTTGAGCATAATCCAGTGCATCTTCAATACGATCACTCTTGCCGGCCTGTTGAGAAGGCAGGGCAATCTCGATATTCAATTCAATGGTTTGCGGAATTTTCCTTTCCCAGGGGTAAATGCCGATCAATGTTTTAATTCTGAATTCTTTAAGAAAGATGATATCCATGAAAAGATTCCGGGTTGGCCTGGCATCACGGGCAATACCCGGCCTGTATAATTTTAATTGGGCTCAGGAGAAGTATTTTAGAACAGGCAATACCTGTTTTCGCTAGTTATCTCAGTAAGTTGCCATACCTTGACCGGCATTCTGCTACCTAAGATCTGAAAAGGGTTATTGCTGTTATTCGTTAAGAAAATCTAGCGGCTACTGGAATATGAACAAGAACCTGTTAAGTAGTCCTAAAAGAGTAGTTTTGCTGTTGTCCAGTATTTTATTGCTGATATATGTACTTCTTTTTTATAAAGAAGATCAGCTGAAAGAGTTATTTAAGCTAACTAAACCCGATCGTATTTCAGTACTCTACTTAAATCTTTTGTTAAATGCTAATCCAGATAATGATGGTTTGCGGCTGGAGCTTGCCAGGCATTATATAAATTTGCGTGAGGATAATATTGCGCGAATCGAACTAAATAAAATTGTGGAAAAACCTAATTTTAATGCTTCTTTTATAACGGGATCATCCGGACTTGCAATAAGAGAATCTCCACCAATGTACGCAACAGGTTGAGGTATAAGTTTCTTTTCGGGGTCAGTCATATAAAGTGATGCAGCCTGTACATTGGCGTAATCAGAAAAAATCCTGAGTATGTTGAGCCCAATATCAGGAAGTGACTCCTCTTTATTTGCTGTTAAAGAGAAGATCTTTCTTTCCAGATCAGACAGAGTCAAACGTAAGCTTTTTGTCTGACTGGCGAGGTGTTGCTCTAAATAGTAATGTGAGCTTTTGATTAAATTATATGAACGTGAAAAATTCTCCATTCTTGTTTTAATATAATTAAACTCATACTTTATTGCGGTTATTTTTCGGTTCCAGAATTCATAAAATTCAGATGAAATAAATGCAATGATCACCAGGCCAAGAACAGTTTCTTTTGGAAAATCAAATGGCTGCGGCCATTTCAGGTATAGGGCAAAAGTAATAGAACTAATTATTAGTGAAGTTGTAACCAGGCCATATAAAAATCCATACCGTAGACAAATCAGTACTGGAGCAACAATGAGCCATGGAAAATGATTCTGTAAAAATAAAGGGTCTAACGGATCAATTAAATAACCGATAGCAATAAAAGAAAACGGCAAAACAATAGATTCGCTCCATTTTATTGCACTGGTCCTTGCAGATGAATCAAGGGGGAATATCTTCATTTTTTTGTTCAGTAAAGTTATCTGGAGTCTTGGGAAGCTAAAGCGACTGAATTCGTAAAAATTTGAGTAACTGAAGATATGAGTTATCGCAACGATAATTAAATCGAAATTCAGTTTCTTTCTTCAGATGCGGTCAAGCATGTGTTTGGCGATGCCGTCAGGCAACGTTGTATAGCTTCAGAAAGATTCAGTATCATTGATATACTGCTTACCGTTAATAACCTTATTTCTCCCATAATATGCGGAAGTGCCCTTATCAAAACCGGTGTCAATCGGCTCATTCATGTTTGCCCTGTATACGATGCGGGCCAGGGCACAACTCATCTGCTTCTGCCAGACCTTGCAGGGGCGATCCTAATTCGTAAGACTCAGCAATCTGTCGGCAAATTTTCAGAAAAACAGATACAGATCACGCCGAGATATTTGCCAATTCAGCAGTACTTGTCACTGTAAAATCAAGGAGAAAAACAGCACGCGGAGTTTTGCCTCCTGATTTTAGAACATTTACATATTTACAGTACCTGTTTTTTACTAACTACCTCGGGAAACCATCACGCTTTAATCAATGGTTTTCTTTTCTTAAGACCTTTTTATTTTATTTGTTGTAATATCAATACGTTAATGATTGCAGGAGTTCTGTTTCTTTTCGCCTATCTGCTGGGTTCAATTTCTTTTGCTGTGGTGGCAAGCTGGCTGTTCAAACTCCCGGATCCGCGCAGTTACGGCTCACGGAATCCCGGGGCAACGAATGTCCTGCGTTCCGGAAAGAAAGTGGCTGCGGTAGTTACTTTACTGGGGGATGCAGGCAAGGGCTGGGCGGCAGTTGAAGTGGCAAAATACATGGAAAATGTTTACGGTTTAGGTGCGGATGCTGTTGCAGGTGCTGCGCTTGCTGTTTTTCTGGGGCATTTATTTCCTGTTTTTCTGGCATTTAAAGGAGGAAAGGGAGTTGCTACGTCAGCTGGCATACTGTTGGGGTTAAATTTTTGGTTGGGTATATTTACTATCTTAACCTGGATAATTGTCGCTCTGGTTTCACGTATTTCCTCGTTATCGGCTTTGTTATCAGCGTTACTTGCACCGTTATATGCCTGTTTTCTGCTGGATAAAGGGGTACTGACAATAACCGTATCCACTATATCAGTGCTTCTGATAATCAGGCATCGATCAAATATTACTAATCTGATTACCGGTACAGAGGCGAAGATAGGCAAGGGCAGTTAGCCTTTGTTATTGTGGTAAATCTTCCAGATTCCAGCGGGCTTTAACAGTAAAACTGCCATTTGTCCCGGGTAACTTGTTGAGCTGCTGTAAACGCAATGCGCCTGCTAATGCGATCATTGCACCATTATCCGTACAGAATTCCAGTTCCGGGAAGAAAACAGTAACACTAATTTTTGTCAGGTGGTGCAGCAGCTTTTGACGTAACCGGCTATTTGCGCCGACGCCACCTGCTACAACCAGCTGTTTTAACCCGGTGGCACTCAGGGCGGTCAGGGATTTTCTGACCAGGACATCGGTAATCGCATCTTCAAAAGCGAAGGCGATATCGGCGCGTATCTGGTTATTTGCTTCATGTCTGTTAATTAGTAAGGCTGCCGCTGTTTTTAATCCGCTGAAGCTGAAATTCAGATCATGACTGTTAAGCATGGGGCGCGGGAGCCTGAACCGGCCTGCCTGACCTTGAGCTGCCAGTTCTGCAAGCAATTTCCCGCCGGGGTAATTAAGCCCGAGTAATTTTGCTGTTTTGTCGAAAGCCTCTCCGGCAGCATCATCTACGGTTTCGCCTAATAACCGATATTGTCCAATACCATTGACCTGCATCAGCTGGGTGTGTCCTCCGGATACTAATAACGCGATAAACGGGAAATCAGGGGCGGGGTCAGATAAAAATGGTGAGAGGAGATGGCCTTCCAGATGATGGATGTTCAGTACGGGCAGATTGTGCCCAAAAGCCAGGGCACTGCTAAAACCTGCTCCAGTCAGCAGAGCACCGGCAAGCCCGGGGCCCTGTGTATAGGCGATAGCGTCAACAGCTTCCAGGGAAACATTGGATTCTCTGAACAGTTGTCTGGTGAGCGGCAATACGCGGCGGATGTGATCACGTGAAGCAAGTTCCGGTACTACACCACCGTATTCACGATGCATATTGACCTGGGAGTGCAGGGTGTGGCCAAGCAGTCCCCTTTGCGTATCATAGAGAGCCGCACCGGTTTCATCACATGAAGTTTCAATACCTAATACAAGCATTTTGTAATTTTTTTGAGAAGAGATTGGTTTGTAATAATCAAACTTTCTTTTGAAAAAAAATGATTGATGCTAAACTAACCGGATTTTTCGAGACCGGGGGAGGACAGCCGGTTTCTGGGGAAAATGGCTGACTATGCTGTTTAAAAAATTAGTGGCCTGTTTATAAATTAGTTTTAGCTGCAGGGCAATTAATTATGAGTGCACTGTGATCAGAAAACAATCAGAGGAGACCGAAAGGAATTATCACTTTATGACTACTGTTAAAGTCAAGGAAAACGAGCCATTTGAAATCGCGATGCGACGTTTTAAGCGTTCTATTGAGAAAACGGGTTTGCTGACTGAATTACGAGCCAGGGAATTTTACGAAAAACCCACAGCTGTCCGTAAGCGCAAGCATGCCGCGGCAGTAAAGCGCACCTATAAACGACTTCGCAGCCAGATGTTGCCACCCAAGTTGTATTAATTCCTTAAGTTTCTCTTGAGTATTTACCTCATCACGCCATGAATTTAAGGCAAAAAGTAACCGAAGATATGAAATCGGCTATGCGTGCAGGAGACGTAAAGCGTCGTGACGCACTACGTTTGCTGCAGGCTGCGTTAAAACAAAAAGAGGTTGATGAGCGAGTTGAGCTGGATGATGCCGCCGTGGTTGCTGTGATAGAGAAGATGCTTAAACAGCGTCGGGATTCCATTGCACAATATGAGGCGGCAGGGCGTCAGGATCTGGCTGATATTGAGAAATTTGAAGTGGAGATTCTTCAGGTTTACATGCCTGATGCGCTAAGTGATGCAGAGCTTAATACAATAATTGATGAAGTGATTACTTCAATCGGAGGAGACGGATCTCCAAAAATTGGAGAAGTTATGGCGCTGATTAAGCCCAAAGTTGCAGGCCGGGCAGACATGGGAAAAGTTTCTCAGCTGATTAAAATAAAAATTACTGGTTAGTGGGTAGAACTGCCGGCTTTGTTTTTCTCGTGGATCACTCCGGGAGTGAGTGATTTCAGGTGATGTTAAATTGGAGCAATTCTTTCTAATCTGGCTGATAAATGATTGAACAATCGTTTATCCAGGAGTTGCTGGATCGTGTCGATATTGTTGATGTCATTGGGCGACATCTTCAGCTTAAAAAAGCGGGTGCAAATTTTACGGCCTGCTGTCCTTTTCATAACGAAAAAACCCCTTCCTTTACCGTAAATTCATCCAGGCAGTTTTATCATTGCTTTGGTTGTGGCAAACACGGAAATGTCATTAGCTTTCTGATAGAACACAATGGGTTTAGTTTTGTCGAAGCAGTTGAAAATCTTTCGGCGCTGGCGGGTATGCAGATGCCTTCCAGGGAAAATGTGCATCTAAACTCATCCGGATCTGATAAAGCTTTGTCAGGCAAGGCCAGGGGGGGGGGTACACAGTCTGAAGCCAGCTTTTCCTCATCTGGTTTATACGAACGAATGGAACAGGCAGCTAAATTTTATCGGGCACAACTCAAGCAGTCTGAACCAGCGATTACTTACCTGAAGAGTCGGGGTGTATCAGGACAAACCGCTTTGCGCTTCGGGGTCGGATATGCGCCGCCCGGTTGGCAAAATCTCTCAGAGGTTTTTACCGATTATCCTGCTGATGATCCTGACCACCCGCTGGTGCAGACAGGGCTGGTTGTGGCGCATGATGGCAAGAAAAATTATGATCGCTTTCGTCATCGGATCATGTTCCCTATTCTGAATCGTAAAAAGAAAATAGTGGGGTTCGGGGGAAGGGCGCTGGACGGGGGCGAACCCAAATATCTGAATTCACCGGAAACGCCATTATTTATCAAAGGTCGGGAGCTCTATAATCTGGCATCTGCCGGCCCGGCAATCCGAAAATCCGGCCGGCTGGTCGTGGTTGAGGGCTATATGGATGTGGTGATGCTGGTGCAAAACGGTATCGAGTATGTGGTGGCTACGCTGGGTACCGCAACAACGGCGATGCATATACAGCAGTTTTTGCGCCATACCGATGAGGTAATTTTTTGTTTTGACGGCGATGCGGCGGGAATTAAAGCTGCTTGGCGAGCTCTGGAAACCAGTCTGTCGCAACTGAAGGATGGAAAAGATATCAGATTTTTATTTCTGCCGGATAAAGAAGATCCGGATAGTTACATTCGTAAACATGGTCAAATTGCATTTGAAAAATTATTAGAGAAGGCTCAGCCGTTATCAGTGCTTTTTTGTAATGAGTTAAGCAGTCGGGTAAATCTCGGTACAAGTGAGGGCCGTGCTCGATTGATTCAGCAGGCAGGGCCTTTGCTGGCACAGATTAATGCGCCTGTATTGAGGTTTATGTTGATGAAGCGTATTTCCGAGCTGGCTGGTGTGGATCAGGGCCAGTTGGCGATATTCCTTAAGACAGGCGGGAAAAATCAGTCTTCTGTATCTCGCCCTGAAGTATCCAGACCATTATCTGTTACCCCTTATCGCAGACTGATCCAGATTTTGCTGCATGCCCCGGATTATGTAAACAGACTGGATATGACTGTTCTTGCAACGAATAATGAGAAAAATACCGAAAAAGAACTGCTGATCACCCTGGTGAATTTTTTAAAAAATTTATCCCGTTCTTCTGAGGAGGAATTGAATGCGGTGGCGATTATGTTGCATTTTGATCAGACCCCTCATCGGGCTTTGTTGGAAGAAATAGCCCGAGATGCGTATGTAAAAGATGAAAACTGGAATATTGATGCTGAATTTGTCGGAGGAGTGGAACGATTGCGGGAGGTACAGCGAAAATCAAGAATGGGCGAATTGCATAGTAAACCGCTCGCTTCCCTAACCCCGGAAGAAAAAAATGAGTTACGTCAGCTGATGCTTTCATAATTTCCTGGAATTATATTTTATGAGGCAGAAGATTATTTCTGTTTCTGGTAAATATTAAAGCAGGAAAATGAAGAGTGGTTGATTGTAGCTACACCTGCTTATGTTAAAAATAAGCTGAAAAATTCGGTATAATTAAAAGCTTTCTGTTTGATTTGTCTCTAGTCTTAATGGGTGCTCTGTATGGCAAAAGCGAAAGTGTCGGGATCGGCAAAAAAAAGTATTACTACATCTACAGAAGCGACTGAAATAAAAAGCAGTAAATCGCGAACATCTGCTGCAGATACAGGGAGGAAGGTGGCTAATAAAAACACCAGAAATACGCTTAAAGCTGAGACAGGGAGTGTTTCTGTCAAGAAAGAGGCGGTTGCTGCTTCCAGGAAGAAATCTGTTAAAACAGCCAAGCCGGATAGTGATTCCGTGACTCCAGTGGAGCAGGATATGTTGCCCGCTATGGAGGTTCCGGAAGATATTGGGGCGACTGATGAAATCCCGGAGAAAATAAAATTAAGCAAAAAAAGTAAAAATACCCTGTCAGAAAAACAAATTGTTAATTTGAGTGAAGGGGCATCAGTGTCGTCTGGTGACGATATTGAATTGCGCAGGATGCGTTTAAAGAAATTGATCATGCAGGGCAAGGAGCGTGGCTACCTGACTTACTCGGAGATCAATGATCATTTGCCGGATGACATGCTGGATGCCGATCAGATTGAAGGCATTATTAGCATGATCAACGATATGGGTATTTCCGTCCATGACGAGGCGCCTGATGCGGAAGCATTGCTGATGTCAGATTCCGCAACAGCGGTAACGGATGAAGATGTCGTGGAAGAAGCAGAAGCAGCGCTTTCCAGTGTGGATTCAGAATTTGGCCGCACGACTGATCCGGTACGGATGTATATGCGTGAAATGGGTTCAGTGGAGTTACTGACACGAGAAAGCGAAATAGAAATTGCTAAACGTATTGAGGATGGTTTACGGCACATGATTCAGGCTATTTCAGCCTGTCCGACGATCATAGAAAATATTCTTGGATTGGCTGCAGATGTGGAGGAAGGTCGGTTACGTGCAGATGAACTGGTCGATGGTTTCCTGGATGATGAAGCAGAGGAAATTATGGGTAAGGAGCTGTCTGAAGAACCACTGGATCAGGATTTTGATTCAGATGATACGGAAGACGAGCGACTGGCGGCGGCTAGTGCTGATATGCTGAGAATGAAAGCCGAGGTGCTGGAGCGTTTTGCTGCTATTCGTCAAACCTACGAGAGCATGCGAAAGATCATCGATAAAAAAGAGGGCCGTCAGGATAAAAAATATAAACAGCTGCAGGAAAAAATTTCTACTGAGCTGATGGCGATGCGTTTCTCTGCCAAGATGGTCGAGAAGTTATGTGATACACAGCGTGATATTGTCAACGATATTCGTAGTTGCGAGCGAAAAATTGCTGAATTGTGTGTCACACGAGCAGGGATGCCGCGGAATTACTTTATCAAGGTGTTTCCGGGTAATGAAACCAATATTGATTGGGTCAATTCAGAAATCGAGTCTGGTCAATCGTACAGTCAGTCACTTGAGCATTTTCGTCCCGCCATAATGGAGCAGCAGCAAAAAATGCTCGAACTGCAGAAGCAGGCCAGTCTTCCGATAAAGGAACTCAAGGAAATTAATCGTCGTATGACGACTGGTGAAGCCAAGGCACGTCGGGCAAAACGTGAAATGACGGAAGCTAATTTACGTTTGGTTATATCAATTGCCAAGAAGTATACTAACCGCGGGTTGCAGTTTCTTGATTTGATTCAGGAAGGTAACATCGGGTTGATGAAGGCTGTTGATAAATTTGAGTATCGGCGCGGATATAAATTCTCAACCTATGCAACGTGGTGGATTCGTCAGGCAATTACACGTTCCATTGCTGATCAGGCTCGTACTATCCGTATCCCGGTGCACATGATTGAGACGATTAATAAAATGAATCGTATCTCCCGTCAGATTCTGCAGGAAACCGGGCAAGAGCCGGAACCGGCAGTACTGGCTGAAAAAATGGAAATGCCAGAAGAAAAAATTAGGAAGATTCTTAAAATATCGAAAGAACCAATTTCGATGGAAACTCCAATTGGGGATGACGAAGATTCCCATTTGGGAGATTTTATTGAGGATGCCTCAACTATGGAGCCGGCAGATGCCGCCGTGTATGCGGGCTTGCGTTCTGTGACAAAAGATATACTGGACTCTTTGACGCCTCGTGAAGCTAAAGTTTTGCGTATGCGTTTCGGCATTGAAATGAATACCGATCATACTTTGGAAGAAGTTGGAAGGCAGTTTGATGTAACACGTGAACGTATTCGTCAGATTGAAGCAAAAGCATTGCGTAAATTGAGGCACCCGGCCAGATCAGATCGGCTGCGCAGCTTTCTGGATAATGGGAATTCCTGAGGCAATCTGCCTGTTTCCTGATCTGGCTGATTTGATGATTATATAAAAGCTTATGTCGTTAGGGTCTGTAGCTCAGTTGGTTAGAGCAGGGGACTCATAATCCCTTGGTCGTAGGTTCAAGTCCTACCAGACCCACCAAATAAAATACCCACTTATTTATCTTCTGTCTGTCTATAAATAAGTGGGTTTTCTTTTTGACCGTAATATCCTACCATTTAAATAAAACCGGTTCGTGCGTCTTGTTGTAAACAGGGGCAGGCTTGCTGTTATCAGGCCGGGTAAGTCAAACTCTGACAGTTGATTACATCAGGTCGGGTGTCGTGAAAGTGTCGTACTGTACATCCATACCTCCGGTTTTGTTACCGGTATATGTGTGCTTATCTCAAATAAACTCAGGAATTTTTATGCCAACAACAATTATTCAAATCAAAGGAATGTCTTGCCAGGGGTGTGTCAGCAGCGTTAAAAATGTGCTGGAAAAAATACCTGGTGTCAGTCATGTTGAGGTGTCGCTTGATAAGGGGCAGGCAGTCGTTCAGCACGATGCCTCTCTAAGAAATGAAATTTTCAGTCAGACAATAAAAGGTGCTGGATTTGAGGTTATGTAGCTGCCTCATTTTTTCCGGTTCCAAATATTTTCTCTGAAGGTGTTTTTAGCCACCATGGCTGTGAACAGATTGGTACGTATTGGGTGCGCTAAGGCCTGTATTCTGTTGTGGCTAAAAAATCAAAGACTGTCGTCTGTGGTCAGTGTAGCCATCCCTGTTGCTTTATCAATTTTAGTGGAAATTATTGAAAGGCTCCAAACAGAAAGGGCCAATTCTTGTGAATTAGCCCTTTGACTGGTTTACCGACTGGCCGAAACTATCTGAGTGTGGCGATATATTCAGATACAGCTTTCATTTCCTGCTCACTCATGCGTGATACAACCGTTTGCATGGTGCTGTTCGTGTCGTTCTTGCGTACTCCCTGGCGAAATGCCTGTAACTGAGACAGGGTGTAAGCAGGATATTGCCCGTCGATTCGCGGGTAATGCGGGGGGATGCCTTGTCCATTAGGAGAATGACAGCTGGAGCAGGCCGGGATAGAATTTTCCAGATTGCCACCCTGATACAGTTTTTTTCCGGCTTCAACCAGAGATTCATCACTTACAGTACCGGATTGTGGCTTTTGCTGTGAATAAAACGCAGCAACGTTTGTTATATCTTCTTCACTCAAATTTGCTGCCATGGGTGCCATGATCTGATTGTCACGCTTGGCTGCTTCACCCTCTGCTGCCTTGAAATCATGTAATTGCTTGGCAATATACCCGGGGTACTGTCCGGCAAGGATTGGGTACAAGGGAATGGTGCTGTTGCCATCAACATTGTGGCAGCCGGCACAGATTCCAGCCGCAATTTCCTTGCCTTTTTCAACATCACCGGCAGCCGGAGTCTCGGCAGACACAAAGCCGGAAAATGTAAACGCGATTGCTGCTACAGTAGTTCCAATGAATTTCATGATCGTTATAGGGTTGTAAAATTGGTTTTTGATAAAAAACAGTAAATATCTGTGTATTCTAGCAAGATTTGTCAACTGCTGCAGTAAACGCTGCAGTCATCCGCCAGGAAATACGAGTGATGAAAAAGTTTTTTGTTTTCTTATTGCTGGCTAATATGTTTACCGCTTTCTATTTTTATAGCAGATCGGATGAGGGTGCTTCAGCACAAATATTATTGATCCATCCGGAAAAGATTAAGCTGTTGCCTGCCAGGGTTGCTTGCCTCAAATGGGGAAAACTGGCTGATCTGGTTGCGCAGTACGTTCAGACAGAGATTTCAAAATGGGAATCCGGGCAGAATCGTGTGACTGAAATAGCTGGTGACGAAATCAGTATGCATTGGGTGCATATTCCGCCATTGCGCAACGCACGAGAAATGACGAAACAGATTGAACAACTGGATAAACTGGGCATTTCATATTGGTATGTTCAGGAAAATGTAAATCACCCGTGGCATAATGCAATTTCTTTGGCTGTTTTGCCAGGCGGCGCTGATGCGGCAGCACTGATTGAGGAGCTGAAAAATAAGGGTTTGGAGCGAGTGACTGAAAGTGAACGAATCATGAAACAGTTTGAGTTTGAGTTTGAGATTCGTGACCCGACAGACCAAATCACTGAGCATATCCGGCAACTGGCGAACCGGTTTCCAGAGACAAAACTGGAAGCGGCCGAATGTGACCGCTTATAAAAAGTGTATGATAATTTTTTCTTCCTCGGATTTTTGCGGATTTTCCCGAGTTATTTTCATGATTGTTGAAACAGATTGGAGTGGGCGTGGCGGTTCATATTAAAACAGCACAGGAAATTGAGGTTATGCGTATTGCCGGAAGGCTGGCATCTGAAGTGCTGGATTATATTGAACCTTACGTGGTGCCTGGTGTAACGACCGGCGAGCTGGATGAACTGTGTCACCGCTATATGGTGGATGTGCAGAAAACGATACCAGCCCCGCTTAACTATGCTCCCCCTGGCCATAGTCCTTATCCAAAATCAATTTGTACTTCCGTTAATCATCAGGTTTGTCATGGCGTGCCAGGAGATAAAAAGCTCAAGGAAGGCGATATTGTCAATCTTGATATTACGGTGATTTATAACAGTTACCATGGTGATACCAGCCGGATGTTTTATGTCGGTGAACCATCCATTCAGGCTAAACGACTGTGTGAATTAACCTATGAGGCGATGTGGCGGGGAATTGATGAAATTCGCCCGGGTAAACGTCTGGGAGATATTGGTCACGTCATTCAGCGTCTGGCAGAGGAGGCCGGCTGCAGCGTCGTCAGGGAATTTTGCGGGCATGGTATTGGCTCAAAATTTCATGAGGATCCCCAGGTATTGCACTATGGTCGCGCCGGTACAGGGATTGAGCTTAAACCGGGCATGATCTTTACAGTCGAGCCGATGATCAATGCCGGAAAGGCAGCCATTAAGCAGCTGCCGGATGGCTGGACGGTAATCACCAAGGATCGCAGCCTGTCGGCCCAGTGGGAGCACACTATTCTGGTGACAGAAGAGGGCCATGAAGTATTGACTGTTTCATCAGGATCACCCGCCAGGCCTGTCTATCGTTTTTAAGCCGGATGACTATTTGTCGTCAGCAGGCTGAGAAAACCTGCTTCCTTATTCATACCATAAATAGCTGATATGTCACGATCCAATAATCGTACACCTGCACAAATGCGCCCGGTCAGGGTAACCCGCCATTATGTCCGGCATGCTGAGGGCTCAGTTTTGATTGAATATGGCGAGACTAAAGTGATTTGTACCGCCAGCATTGTTGAAAAAGTTCCCCCTTTTCTTAAAGGGGCCGGGCAGGGCTGGCTAACAGCCGAATATGGCATGTTGCCACGCTCCACCGGTGAGAGAATGCAGCGTGAAGCAGCCAAAGGTAAACAATCGGGGCGAACCATGGAAATCCAGCGTCTGATTGGCCGGGCGTTGCGCTCCGTGCTGGATCTGAAAAAACTGGGTGAGCGCACAATTCAGATTGATTGTGACGTAATCCAGGCAGATGGAGGTACGCGTACTGCCAGTATTACCGGAGCATTTGTTGCCTTGTGTGATGCAGCTGAATATCTGCAGACAGAGAAAATGATTTTACAAAATCCGATCAGGGATCATGTGGCGGCTGTTTCAGTTGGTATTCTGAAAGGTCAGCCCCTGCTGGATCTGGATTATTTGGAAGATTCCAGTTGCGACACGGATTTAAATGTCGTAATGACAGGCAGCCTGGGGCTGGTGGAAGTTCAAGGTACCGCAGAAAAGGCTGCTTTTAGCCGCCGGGAGCTGGATGATATGCTGAATATGGCGCAGCAGGGGTTGCTGGAATTGTTTGACTTGCAGCGCAAAGCACTGGAAACAGCTATTCTCGTCAATGAAACGTGAGCACATGATGCAGCTGTCACTGAACAGAGTTGTTATCGCCAGCAGCAATACCGGTAAGCTGGCTGAAATTGACAGGCTGCTGGCTCCGCTGGGTATCAGGGTAGTGACTCAGGCGTCGCTTGGGGTAACGGAAGCGGATGAGCCGCACATGACATTTGTGGAGAACGCACTGGCTAAGGCACGGCATGCGAGCCTTGCAACCGGCCTGCCTGCCCTGGCGGATGATTCCGGAATATGCGTCAGTGCCCTGCAGGGGGCGCCTGGTGTATTTTCTGCCCGTTTCGCGGGCGAGCCCCGTTCGGATGAGCGCAATAACCTCAAGCTGATTGAGGCGTTACAGGGTCAGTCTGACCGCCGTGCCTATTATTGCTGTGTGATTGTCCTGCTGCGCCATGCTCAGGACTCCCGGCCCGTCATCATTGAGGATACCTGGCATGGAGAAATCATTGCCAGGCCGGCGGGACAGGGTGGGTTTGGCTATGATCCTTATTTTTTTCTGCCGGAATTGGGTAAAACTGCAGCTGAGCTTTCCGTGGAAGAGAAAAACAGAATCAGCCACCGAGGTAAGGCACTTGCCAGACTGGTAAAGCTGTTGGTGGAGAATGAGAAAGCGCTGGCTTAAATGCCGTGACGTATGTACGGCAATCGGACCGGTTTGAAAAAGATGCCGGTTTTATCTGTACCAGATTCGAAATCTCCTCGTCTGACTGAATTACCCCCGTTAGGGCTGTATATCCATCTGCCCTGGTGCATCAGAAAATGTCCTTATTGTGATTTCAACTCACATGCAATCCATGCCGGTGGTGATTTCCCGGAATCCGAGTATGTCGCAGCACTTAAACAGGATCTGGAGCTTTCGTTACCGCTGATCTGGGGGCGGCCTGTCACCAGTATATTTTTTGGTGGTGGAACACCAAGCCTGTTTAGCGCTGCTGCAATTGATGCGATTCTTTCTCATGTGCGAATGCTGCTGCCTCTGGCACTTGGTGCTGAAGTGACGCTGGAAGCCAATCCGGGCACCTGGGAAACAAAAAAATTTATCGATTTCCACTCGGCTGGTATTAACCGGTTATCTGTTGGCGTTCAAAGTTTTAACTCCCGACATTTACAAGCGCTGGGTCGCATTCATGATAGTACTGAAGCATCGCGTGCGATTGAATTGGCACTGCAGCATTTTGATAATATCAATCTGGATTTGATGTACGCACTGCCGGATCAGACAGAAGATGAGGCATTGCAGGATATTGAAACGGCCTGTAGCTGGGAGGTATCGCATATTTCTGCCTACCACCTGACTATCGAACCCAATACACCGTTCCATCGCTACCCGCCAAAGCTGCCGGGTGAAGATGTATCAGCCGATATGCAAATCATGATTGAGCAGGTTCTGGCAGCGAGGGGCTACCGGCATTATGAGACTTCTGCATTTGCCCTGCCCGGAAAGTCATGCATGCACAATATGAACTATTGGCAGTACGGTGATTATCTGGGAATCGGGGCCGGAGCGCACAGTAAAATCAGCTTCCGCGAAAAAATCATCCGGCAGATGCGTCATAAGCATCCCCGGCAGTATCAGGAGCAGGCTACAACCGCAAATGCCTGTCTTGAAAATCTGCTTGCCACAACACAGGAAGTTGGGCCGCAGGATCGGGTTTTTGAATTTATGATGAATGCACTGCGGCTGACGGATGGTTTTGATCCCGGCTTATTTCATACCCGGACCGGGCTGACCGTTGCATCAATTCAGAAATTACTCACCGAAGCCGAACAGCGTGGATTGATTGACTGGCAACATGATCGCATTCAGCCAACATCTGATGGCAGGCGTTTTCTGAATGATCTGCTGGAAATTTTTTTACCGGAGCCCGGTAGCCGGACAAGTACCTGAACAGGATGCGCCAGAATCTGTAAAATTTTGAAGGGAAAGTACTGCAAGTTATCCGTGAACATGTAACAGCCAGACGATGCAACCCGCCACGCCGAAGCAGGCTGCCAGTGCAATCAGCGCAGTACGGCGATAGTTGCGAATCAGTTCCGTTTGCGGGTGAACCGATATGATAAACGGACGTTCTTTGTCTTCCGGCATGGAAAGGTAGTTGACTTCTGTTGCCTGCTGCAGCTGCTGATGAGTTGTTTGCGCCTGTGCAAATGCTTCCCTGCGAGCGACTTCCCATTCTGCCTGATCTATTTCGCCATCCTGGTTACTGTCAAAACGTTCCAGTAATTGTTCTCTGTCCAGTTTCCAATCGCTGAGAAGGTCACGTGTAATATCGTGAACAGATTTTTCTGTCGCTGGCGAGCGTGTTTGCAGATGGCCGATAAGGTAAAGGCGCTGCCCGGGCAGGATGAGCCGCTCGGTATAACGGTAGCGGCTCGCCAGTGCAACGATGGCTGAATCGTTATCCAGCACCCCGGTTCGTGTCGGCCATTCGGTATTGCCATGCCAGATGATTTTTTCATTGCTGATAATCTCCGCCGCTTCCGGATCAACCACACAGGTTCCTGTACCATCATCCAGCAAAAATGCATGACTGCTGGTGTTCTGATACAGCACCTTCCATTCGGTACGGGTGCGCTTTTGTTCCAGCAGGGTTTCTTTGCACTCAATCAGGCTGTGATACCAGAGGCATTCATGATTAGACAGCGGGGCAAAGATGGGGCGATCGGGTAAGGCTCTTCCCCTGCCTTCCAGCTCAATGTAGCCCTGATGCGCAGAGCGCAGGCGTGCCGTAGGTGTGTCCTGTATCAGATGCCATCGTTTCCATGCACGTGTGAAACAGTAAAAACCTGTGAATGCTGCCAATAGTAGGGCAGCCAGCGTAAATCCGTACTCTTCCGGGGTGAGACTATGTATAAAGCGGATTGCATCACTTTCCATGAGAGGATTAGCTGAACAGCTTGTTCAGGTTGTGGTCATGCGTATCGGCTTCTGCGAATTCCAGCAAGGATCGCTCACCAAAACCAAACCATCTGGCAATTACAATTTCAGGAAATTGTTCAATACGGATGTTATTGTTTTTGACCGCTTCATTGTAGTACTCGCGCCGATCGGCAATACTATTCTCCAGACTGGTGATGCGGGTCTGCAAATGCTGGAATTTTTCGCTGGCCCTGAGTTCGGGATAAGCTTCCGCTACGGCGTACAGTTGTCCCAGCCCTGCTCTCAGCAAACCTTCTGCAGCCCCCAGAGCGGGCATGTTGCTGGCCTCACGCGCTTTTGCGATTCCAGAGCGTGCTTCCATTACCCGGTTGAGCGTTTCCTGTTCAAATTTCATATATTGCTTACAGGTTTCGACAAGCTTGGGCAGCTCGTCATGGCGCTGCTTCAGTAGAACATCGATATTTGACCAGGCTTGGGAAACCGTATGCTTCACGTCCACCAGGCTGTTATAGATCATGATCCCGAATATCAGCAGGGCAGTAATGGCAGCAAGCAGTATGTAAAGCAAAATGACCAGGTTCATGATGGTGTCCATAAATGTAATGAGAACATTATCAACGACACAGGCGGGAGATCTTTGATACTGACAGCATTGCTTGCCGTATGGTTCGCAGTGTCAGGAAACCTCTGAAAAACGGTTTATATTATCTCGTTACCGTTTTTTAAAAGATTTCTTGCGTGGTGTTGTGCCATCAGGCGATTTTGGTGAAGATAATGTCGCGGATGGTGTGGCCGAGCTTTATGCCGCGCTGTTCAAATTTAGTCAGCGGCCGGTAGGCAGGCCGTACGGTATAGTCAGCAGCAGTATTGACAAGTTGCTTTTCGCTGCTTAGCACCTGCAGAATATGGATGGCGTAATCTTCCCAATCAGTGGCAACGTGCAGATAACCGCCCGGTTTCAATCGATCGCACAAAAGCGAAACAAGGTCTGGCTGGACCAGGCGGCGTTTGTGGTGTCGTGCCTTGGGCCAGGGATCCGGAAAGAAAATATGGATGCCATCCAGCGATTCTCTGGCGAGCATGTGTTGCAAAACCTGCTTTGCATCGTGCGGAATAATCCGCAGATTGGTCAGTCCGCGTTTCTCGATCCGGTCGAGCAGACTGCCGACTCCGGGTGCATGGACTTCGATTGCGATGAAATCCTTCTCCGGATGCTGGCCGGCAATTTCGGCAGTAGTTTCTCCCATGCCAGAACCGATTTCCAGAATTTTTGGGGAAGTCCGTCCGAAAATCTGGTTAAGATCAATAAGATTTTCGGCAAATAAAATGCCGTAACGCGGCAACAGGGTTTCATAAGCATGTCGCTGTGCGCTGGAGAAGTGCCCCTGGCGGAGCACGTAACTGCGAATCGGCGGATAAGAAGACAAAAACCGGTTTCCTGAAGAAGTATATTGCTTAACTGTTTGCGGCAGGATGCTGAGTGCCGGTAAACATACCTTCTGCCGGAGAGCTCGGGCTGGCCCGATAGATCTTTTTGGGCATACGTCCGGCGAGATAAGCTTCGCGCCCGGCTTCAACTGCTTTACGCATGGCTGAAGCCATCAGTACCGGATTATGGGCGCTGGCGACGGCAGTATTCATGAGTACACCATCGCAACCGAGTTCCATGGCAATGGCTGCATCTGATGCGGTGCCCACACCTGCATCCACAATGACTGGTACTTTGGCGTTGTCTATGATGATTTGCAGATTCCACGGGTTAAGGATACCCATGCCGGAGCCAATCAGCGAAGCCAGTGGCATGATGGCGACACAGCCGATTTCCTCCAGCTGTCTGGCAATAATGGGGTCATCCGACGTATAAACCATCACCTGAAAACCCTCTTTTACCAGAATTTTTGCTGCTTCGACTGTTGCTGCCACATCGGGAAATAATGTTTTCTGATCACCCAGCACTTCCAGTTTGACCAGTGAGTGCCCGTCAAGCAATTCGCGCGCCAGGCGTAGCGTGCGAACGGCATCTTCTGCTGTGTAACAGCCGGCAGTATTGGGCAGCAGTGTGAATTGTGATGGCGGTAGCACATCCAGTAAATTAGGCTCATCGGGACTTTGCCCGATGTTGGTGCGGCGTATTGCTACCGTAATAATTTGTGAGCCGCTGGCTTCTACTGCGGCGCGGGTTTCGGCAAAATCCCTGTACTTTCCTGTTCCCAGCAGTAAACGGGAGGAATAACTTTTACCAGCTATGACGAGAGGTTCCATAAATACGTCAGGATCGATGTTGTCAGTTGAAGGGTATGGCCAGAGACTGGAACGAATTTTGAGCGATCGAAAAATTAACCGCCACCCACCGCCACGATAATTTCCAGTTGATCGCCCTCGTTGAGGATTTGCTCGGAAAAGCGGCTGCGAGGAACAATTTCTCCATTGTACTCAATGGCAATGCGTTTGTTTTGCAGCGACAGCTTTTCTACCAGCTGTTGTACACTCAGCGGGCTATCGTAACTTTGTTGCTGTCCGTTGATGATAAGTTGCATATTTTTTGGGGAAAACCAGAGGCAGAATAACCTGTCGAACAATGCGACCCATTCTAGCATGGGGGCCTGACCTGATGGTAGGCATGCCGGCTCCCGGTTATTCGACAGACATATTCCTGCAGTACGGATGAAATGCCAGTATCAGTATGAGTAATCAGGATTCTTTTAAATGGCCATACCGGATGACAAAAAAGACAGGATAGCGCGCCACATGGCCGTTCTGCAGGGAAATTACTATCACTATACCGGTCGGTATCTGTTTGATCCGAGGCTGGAATTCAGCCAGGCAGCGATTTGGCTGGAACAGGTGCCTTTTGCGCTCGTTTCACACGGTGTTGAACCTGATCCGATTTTCAATTATGGCAACGAAACCGCTTTGCAACTGTTCGGCATGACCTGGAATGAATTTACGCGGTTACCATCGCGGCTGTCGGCAGAGTTTGCAGACCAGGCAGAGCGCAGGCGTTTACTGGATTGTGTGTTGCGTGAAGGTTATATTGAGGACTACACGGGAGTTCGTATTGCTGCCGATGGCTGCCGGTTTTTGATCCGTCAGGCAACGGTCTGGAATCTGCGGGATGAGACCGGTCAGTTTTACGGACAGGCGGCACTGATCCCAAGGTGGGAAGTATTACAGGGAGTATCTCATGAACCGTAATCGGAACAGAAAATCTTCCGTACCGGTTTCTGCGCCGCCAGGGCAGTGCATATTCTCGAATAGTGCTTCTTTTCCATGCTGCGCAGCGCCGGGATGCGGCGTTCCGGTATTCTGGTGTTCAACGCACAAGATAGTCTGGTGATTATCCAGGGCTTATTAGCCAGCCTGCTGCACCGCAGCCTGCCACAACCAGCCAGGGCGGCAATTTCCAGTACATCAGGGCGACAAAGGCAATGATTACAACGCCGAAATCTGACGGTGTGCGGACGGCGCTCGTCCAAACGGGGTGGTAAAGCGCAGCCAGCAACAGGCCAACTACGGCTGCATTTATGCCCGCCAGCGCTGCCTGCGTATGTACGTTGCGGCGTAACTGCTCCCAGAATGGCAGGGTACCTGTTACCAGCAGAAAGGATGGCGCAAAGATTGCCAGCAGGCAGAGTATGCCGCCGATCCACCCGGATGGAGTGATGTTCATGGAGGTGCCCAGGAAGGCTGCAAATGCAAATAATGGGCCTGGTACAGCCTGTGCCGCACCATAACCGGCAAGGAAGGCGTCATTACCGACCCAGCCCGGGGATACGACAGCAGCCTGCAGCAAGGGCAGTACGACGTGACCGCCACCAAAAACCAGTGCACCCGACCGGAAGAACACATTCACGTCTGCAACGGCTTGAGAAGGCAGCAACGCCGCCAGTACGGGCAGACCAGCCAGCAGGCAGAAGAATAGCGCCAGCCACAGCACACCGGCACGGTAGCTGATTGTAACGGGTAGCGGGTCGTGGTTTCTGGCGGGTTCCGGCCTGAACAGAAGCAATCCCGTAACGCCGGCCGCAGTGATGATACTGATCTGTCCGGACGCGGAGGGGATAAGCAGAGCGATACAGGCCGCTACCGCCATAATGGTGACCCGGAGTGTATCCGTGCACAGGTTTTTCGCCATGCCCCAGACTGCCTGGGCAACCACGGCAACCGCTACAACCTTGAAGCCGTGCAGTGCGCCGGCGGGGACTGCGGTGGCGCGGTTTGAAATACCAAGTGCGAACAGGATCAGGGCGATTGCCGAAGGCAAGGTGAATCCGGCCCATGCAGCGAATGCACCGCTGTAGCCGTGACGCAAGAGGCCCAGAGCCATGCCAACCTGGCTGCTGGCAGGTCCCGGCAAAAATTGGCAAAGGGCAACCAGATCGGCATAGCTGCGTTCACTTAGCCAGTGGCGTCGATTGACAAACTCATTGCGGAAATAACCAAGGTGCGCAATCGGTCCGCCAAAGGAGGTCAGACCGAGACGCAGGAATACCAGGAAGATACCCCACGTGCTTTCCTTTTGAGGAAGATCTTCCTCAATTGGCGGGTTCGTTTTGAGAGGGGTTGTCATGGTTGATGATTGGAGCTGAATCGCTGTTCTGGGTTCGACAGACTCAGGGCAGACCTGACGATTCGATAGTTTTGGTGACGGGTCTTGCTCACGCCTGAATTCCGGCTGATACCCGGCCGCACCCTTGGAAGCTGCTTTCAGCTCATCCGGCTTGCGGGTAATGACGGCGGGTTACCCGGTCTGGAATCCCTGCATAATTCCGGAGTTTTGCAGGGATAAAAAAGATGGCGTATATACCTGTTCCAGGAAACAGCAACCGCCCCTGAAGGGCGGCTGTTGTTTGAAGAGCCTGAAAATGCCGATGGCCTGAAGTTGTGAAAACGCTCCGGTTTCAGGGGAGGCTAATCAGCCTGTCTTCTGAGGAAAGCAGGAATATCCATCGGATCCATTCCGGCCTGCTGCATGGCAGTTACCGCAGCATTGCTTCTTCTTCCTGTTCTCATTACAGCAGGCTCATCCACCTGGTGAGAGGAAATCCTGTCGTCGGTACCGGTCCGGGTATGGATAACGGTCATAGGTCTCTGGGATTGCTGTGAAACGTTACCCAACCCTGTGGCAACCAATGTTACACGCAGGTTATCACCCATATTTTCGTCGATCACTGTACCAACGATGACAGTAGCATCTTCGGCTGTCATCTTCTTGACGATATCCATAACTTCCTGTACTTCACGCATTTTCATGGCTGAGCTGGCAGTGATATTCACCAGCACACCGCGCGCACCTGTCAGTGTAATTTCTTCAAGCAGCGGGCTGGCAACAGCTTCTTCCGCAGCCATACGTGCACGATCAACACCACCGGCCATTGCAGAACCCATCATGGCCATACCCATTTCAGACATGACAGTTTTAACGTCAGCAAAATCCACGTTGACAAGTCCGGGACAATTGATCACTTCTGCAATACCTGCAACAGCACCATACAGAACGTCATTTGCCGCCTTGAAGGCATCCAGCATGCTGATATCATTTCCCAGCACTTTCATCAGTTTGTCATTCGGGATAACGATCAGGGAATCGACATGTTCTGCCAGCGCTTCCATTCCGGCCTGTGCTGCTTTCAGACGTTTACCTTCAAACGAAAAGGGTTTGCTGACAACGGCAACGGTCAGAATGCCCATTTCCTTGGCAATCTGAGCTACAACCGGAGCTGCTCCTGTACCGGTACCCCCTCCCATTCCAGCGGTAATAAACAGCATATCAGCGCCCTGAACAATTTCAGCGATGTGATCACGATCTTCCAGTGCTGCTTCTTTACCAATTTCCGGGTTGGCCCCAGCTCCCAATCCCCGTGTAACACCCGTGCCCAGCTGTACCACGGTTTGTGCAAGATTACCCTGTAATGCTTGCGAATCGGTATTCATGCAAATGAACTCAACTCCTTTAACTTCATTGCGGATCATGTGATCCACGGCGTTTCCGCCACATCCGCCAATACCTATAACCTTAATAACAGCTTCCAGTGGTTCGGTATTCGTGATCTCAAACATTACGTTTCTCCTATTGCATGGTGAATTTTCTGACAATTTTCTGCAGGCAGAACTCTATTAAAACCCGATTTAAAAATTTTCCTGAAACCATCCCTTCATTTTTGCCAGCATCTGTTTGGTAGAGCTGCTTTTCAGTTTGGTTTGATGATGGTGGAGACGGTCTTCCATACCCACCATTATCAGGCCGATGGCAGTTGAGTACCTTGGCGTTCGTACCACTTCTTCCAGGCTGCCGTTATAGGCGGGCAATCCTAAACGTACCGGCATGTGAAAAATTTCCTCTCCCAGCTCAACCATGCCCAGCATGGAGCTGCTTCCACCCGTGATGACAATGCCTGACGAGAGCAGCTGTTCGAAGCCGCTGCGTCTTAACTCCGCCTGGATCAGCAGGTAAAGCTCTTCAACGCGGGGTTCGATTACCTCGGCAAGCGTTTGCCGTGATAACGGACGGGCACCACGGTTTCCCACATCCGGCACTTCAACCATTTCGCGGATATCGGCCAGTGTGCACAAGGCCGTTCCGTAACGGCATTTGATATCCTCAGCGTCCTTGGTGGGGGTGCGCAACGCCATGGCGATATCGTTGGTGATCTGATCACCCGCCACCGGAATAACTGCGGTATGCCTGATCGCGCCATCTGTAAAAACAGCAATATCAGTGGTGCCGCCGCCAATATCCACCAGGCAGACCCCCAGATCTTTTTCATCTTCAGAGAGTACCGCCTTGGCTGAAGCCAGGGGCTGAAGCACGAGATCGCTCACTTCCAGTCCGCAACGATGAATGCATTTGGCGATATTCTGTGCTGCAGATACCGCCCCGGTTACGATATGGACTTTGACCTCCAGTCGAATACCACTCATTCCAACAGGTTCGCGTACATCTTCCTGACCATCGATGATGAATTCCTGATTCAGGATATGCAGTATTTGCTGGTCAGCCGGAATATTCACAGCTTTGGCGGTCTCCATCACTTTTTCGACATCGGCCTGAGTCACTTCTTTATCTTTGATCGCCACCATACCATGTGAATTGAAACCCCGGATATGGCTGCCGGCGATGCCAGCGTACACTTCACTGATCCGGCAGCCCGCCATGAGTTCGACTTCCTCAAGGGCGCGCTGAATCGCGTTGACGGTCGCTTCAATATTGACGACAACCCCTTTTTTCAGACCGCGTGACGGGTGGCTGCCCAGCCCGACAATCTCGAATCCACCCTCGGGTTTCATTTCAGCAACAATGGCCACAATTTTCGATGTGCCGATATCAAGACCGACAATCAGATCTTTGCCTTCCTTGATTTTACTCATATGAAAATCCCCCCGATTTCATGGTTATAGTGTTTTATCTGCTCTGGTATTCAGCACAACGTCAGGGTATGCGGACTGCAAATCCGTTGGCATAACGCAGATCCACATAATCAGAATTTTCATACTGGTTCAGGATCTCGTCATATTGTGTACGGATTGCGACATAGCGTTTCAAACGTTGCTCAATCTGTTCCCTTCCCAACTTGAGCCAGGTTCCCGTATTTAGCCGGACATGCCAGGCATGGCGTGGGGTCAGCACAATTTCTGTGGCGGTTTGGCCGGCTGGCTGCAGCAATTTATTGAAAACCTGATATTGCCGGGTAATTAAACGACTGCTGTTATCGGGGCCGGTGAATACCGGAAGGCGCATATTATCCATGATTACGTGAAATATTTCTCCCTTTGTATTGACCAGGGCAGCTTCTCCCCAATAGGCAAGCGGTTTATGCTCTTCCAATAAAATGTTCAGTGCGGGAGGCCATTTGCGTAAAATTTTAACCGATCTGACCCATGGCAGTTCCATAAATGCATTTTGCAATTTTTCCAGATTGAGCACGATGAAATTGCCTCTTGCTGAGTTGCGGACAACCTGTTCAATCTGATCGCGCGTGACATGTGTCAGACCCATGTTGCCCGCCTGATCCTTGTTTACTGTTTCTATCTGTACTTCCCTTAACGAGAAGAATGGTAACGCCATAACCCTGGTTCCCACCACATAGAGTGTTGCCAGCAGCACACCTGTCAGCAGGATGTTTGCCAGAAGATTCAGGGACTGGTGATCGTTCCACATATCAGCCTTCCGCAGATCGCAGGCAATGAAACATAACGCACGGATTGCACTTAATGTTCACAGCTCAATTCCAGTATTTGAATAACAAGTTCGCTGAATGAAATACCTGCCGCTTTTGCCGCCATGGGCACAAGGCTGTGATCAGTCATTCCCGGTGAAGTATTGGTTTCCAGGAAATAGGGCTGTTCGTGTTTATCCAGAATCAAATCCACTCTGCTCCAGCCGGTGCACCCTAATATCCGGTGTGCATGCAGGGCCTGTGTCTGTATTTTGGTTGTCAGCGTTTCCGGTAATCCGCTGGGGCAGGTATAGCGTGTGTTATCAGAAAAATACTTGGCCTGATAGTCATACAGTCCCTCCGCTACATCAATGCGTACAAGAGGCAGAGGCGTATCATCCAGAATGGCTGCTGTCAGTTCGATCCCCTGAATAAACTGTTCGGCCAGTACCAGTGAATCGTATTTCGCGGCTGCCTCATAAGCAGTCCGAAAATCCTGTTCACTGTTTATCTTGCTCAATCCAATAGTTGAACCCTCCCGGGCTGGTTTGATGATCAGCGGCAGCCCGAGCTTGTCTGCCACGTCCCGGAAACGGCTGCCGGCATCAAGCATGACGTAATCAGGCGTGCCAATACCCGCTGCCTGCCAGATCATTTTAGTGCGCCATTTATCCATAGCCAGTGCACTGGCGAGTATTCCACTGCCGGTATAAGGCAGTTCCATCAGCTCCAGCGCACCCTGTACGGATCCATCTTCGCCATACCGCCCGTGCAATGCGATAAATGCCCGATCGAAACCTTGTTTCAGAAGGTTTTCCAGCGGTTGTCCAGCTGGATCGAATGCATGGGCATCCACATTATTTTGTTGTAACGCCGCCAGAACAGCATGACCGCTCCTCAGTGAAATTTCGCGCTCGGCAGAACGCCCTCCGAGCAGTACGGCTACCTTTCCGGGATAATATGTGCTCACTGTGCACTCCCTTTACGCTGTCCAATGATGCGTACTTCCGGAATCAGACTGATCCCGGTTTTTCGATGAACAGTGTCTCGCACCGTATCAATCACCGCTTCGATTTCAGCAGCAGTGGCATGGCCGCAATTAATAATGAAATTGGCATGTAAGGTGGAAACCATTGCATCGCCGATACGAAATCCTTTCAGACTGCATTGCTCAATCAGCCGGGCGGCGTGATCTCCCGGCGGATTCCGGAAAACCGACCCTGCGCTGGGGTGCCCCAGAGGCTGAGTCTTGATGCGTGCGGTCAGCAGTGCTTTGACAGCTTGCCGGGAAGCTTCCGCTTTACCCGGAAGGAGCCTGAACCAGCCACCGGTAAACCAGATATCCGGTGTGCCTGATACTACTGTCTCATGCAATGCAACATGGCGATAGCCAATCCGGTAATCTTCCGGTTGACGTTCACATACCATTCCGCGGCGATCAATCGTTGTAACGCGTTCAACCAGACTCCATGTGTCAGAACCGTAACAGCCCGCATTCATTGCCAATGCGCCACCAACAGTCCCTGGAATTCCAGCCAGAAATTCGGCACCTGCCAGATGATGTGAGGCAGCGAATCTGGCCAGCTTGGCGCAGGGTATACCTGCACCGGCGTAAACCAGGCCGCCCTGTTCATCCTGTTCAACCAGAACCAGATCGTTGAGTTTGGCATGCAGACAAATGATAACACCGGGTAACCCGCCATCCCTGACCAGCAGATTACTGCCAAGTCCGATCATGGCAACGGGCTTGTCTTCTGGCCAGCTGCGTAAAAATATGGCCAGATCTTCCAGATCGGCCGGCTGATAGAAATAATCAACAGATCCGCCGGCACGCCAGGAGACATGTCGCTGCATGGGCTCATGCTGACGTAACTCACCACGGAGCGGGTGCGTGCCGGCAGCAGAGATGCCGGAATACAAGTCCGGAATCGTCATGCCGGCTGGCAGCTGAATGTCTGTCTGCATGCTTTCCTGCTCAACCCGTGATCAATGTTAGCCTGACTGCCGGCTCTGCCAGATCGGCTGCAGATTTTCCGATAGACCCGGCACCCATAATGAGTACCACATCACCCTCCTGCGCGATGGCGTGAATGGCAGATTTGAGTTCATCGATCTGTTCGATATAAATGGGCTCGATCTTTCCCTGCACCCGGATCGCTCGTGCCAGAGATCTGCTGTCAGCTGCAATGACGGGCTCTTCACCAGCCGGATAAACCTCGGCCAGCAATAACATATCTGCACTGGACAGTACCCGGACAAAATCCTCGAACAAATCCCGGGTGCGGCTGAAACGATGGGGCTGGAACGCCAAAACCAGGCGGCGATCGGGAAAGGCATTTCGAGCTGCTGCCATTGTCGCAGCGATTTCCGCAGGATGGTGTCCGTAATCATCAATGAGGGCAAAAGACCCCCGATTCAGCAAGGGGATTTCACCGTACTGCTGAAACCGCCGGTCGACACCGCCGAAGGCAGCCAATGCTTTCACTATCGCTTCATCCGGTATACCCAGTTCATTACCGACAGCAATTGCTGCCAGTGCATTCAGGACATTATGTCTGCCTGGCAGATTTAATGTGATATCCAGTGTTCGTGCTGAGCCATTGACGCCAATATGTACGAGAAAATGCATTTTGCACTGGTCGTGCCGGATATCGGTGGCACGTATCTGTGCATCTTCCGATGTAATGCCATACGTGGTAACAGATTTGGTAACTATGGGAACGATTCCGCGTACGTGGGGATCGTCCACACAAAGCACTGCTATGCCGTAGAAGGGCAGGTGTTCGATGAATTCAACAAAAGTTTGTTTGAGCCGGTTAAAGTCATGTTCGTAGGTACCCATGTGATCCGCATCAATATTGGTTACCACTGTCAAAACCGGCTGCAGATAGAGGAAGGAGGCATCGGACTCATCAGCTTCAACCACAATGAACTCACCCTTGCCCAGTCTGGCGTGACTGTCGACTGTTTTGAGCCTGCCACCAATTACAAATGTCGGATCAAAATTTGCTTCTGCCAGGATGCTGGCAACCAGACTGGTCGTTGTGGTTTTTCCATGAGTACCGGCAATTGCAATGCCCCGGCGCAAACGTAACAGTTCTGCCAGCATCATGGCGCGCGGGACAACCGGTATTTTGCGTTCCCGTGCAGCTGCGACCTCCGGGTTATCGGAATGGATAGCAGTCGAGATTACAACAGCATCGGCTGAATGGATATTTTCAGCAGCATGGGTGTGATGAATCGTTGCCCCCAGATATTGCAGACGCCTGGTGGTGGAATTGCTGTTCATGTCTGAGCCGCTGATCCGGTAACCCAGGTTGATCAGCACTTCTGCAATGCCGCCCATACCCGAACCGCCGATTCCTACAAAATGAATATGTTTGATTTTATGTTTCATCGGTTTGTCCCGAAAATTGCTGACAGGCTTCTGCTACTGTTTTTACGGCATCAGGCATGGTCAGAGCACGTGCATTGATTGCCATTGTTTGTAATTGCGCGCGCGAACAGGTCATTAACCACTGTGCGAGTGAGGCCGCAGTCAGCTCGGATTGCGGCCAGAGTACAGCGGCATTGTGATCACTCAGAAAACGCGCATTTGCTGTCTGATGATCGTCCACTGCGTAAGGAAAAGGCACCAGAAGACTGGCAACACCCGCTGCTGCCAGCTCGGAAACAGTCAATGCGCCGGCGCGGCAGATGACCAGATCGCAGTGTCGGTAATGTGCTGCCATATCTTCGATGAAAGCGACCAGATTTCCTGTAACACCATAATCGGCATAGGTTTTCTGCAGAGTTTCGAGGTGTGCTTTGCCGGACTGATGCGTGACAAATGGCCGCTGATCTTCAGGAATCAGGTTTAACGCCTGCGGTAATACAGAATTCAGTGCCTGTGCACCAAGGCTGCCGCCAACCACCAGGATGTGCAGATTACCGGACCGGTTTGCATATCGCACTTCCGGCGGTGGAAGCCCGGCAATTTCTGTTCGTACCGGATTACCGGTGACCTGAATTTTATTTTCCTGATCCGGGATGGCGCCGGGAAATGCTAACAGGATACGATTGGCCATTTTGGCCAATATTTTATTGGTCAAACCGGCGATCCTGTTTTGTTCATGAATCAGCAGCGGTTTTCCAAGCAGGGCCGCCATCATTCCTCCGGGAAGTGCCGGGTAACCTCCCATCCCCAGCACAACCTGTGGCTGCTGACGGCGCAATATCTGCAAACTTTGCCAGCAGGCTTGTGCCAGCCTCCATGGCAGTAACAGATAACTGCTCAGCTTTTTACCGCGCAACCCGGAAAAATGGATCAGTTCAATGGGGAAGCCATGTTGCGGCACCAGTACGGCTTCCATACCGTTGCGAGTACCCAGCCAGATGACTTTCCAGCCGTTTTCCCGCATAAACCGGGCAACCGCAAGCCCGGGAAATACATGCCCGCCGGTACCGCCTGCCATAATCATGATGGTGCGAACCAAAATACCCGCTCCCAGTGTTTTGTATCAGGCCGAATGGATGACAGGTTTTGGCTCATGGATTTATTCCCCTGCGCTTCAGCCGGTTTTCCCGGTCAATCCGCAATAGTATGGCGACGGCAACACAGTTGATGACAATACTGCTGCCGCCGTAGCTCATGAACGGTAAGGTCAGGCCTTTGGTCGGGAGCAGCCCCATGTTTACACCCATATTGATGAAAGCCTGCAATCCCAGCCAGACACCAATGCCCTGTGCGACCAGTGAGCCAAACTGATCTCCCAGCCGGGCGGCTGCGCGACCCACTTTGAAGATGCGCATCAGCAAGAAGAAAAACAGTGAAATAACCGTAGCGACACCTGCAAAACCAAGTTCTTCGGCCAGTACTGCAAACATGAAATCGGTATGTGCCTCAGGCAGATAACTTAGTTTTTCCACACTGCTTCCCAGTCCCGCTCCCCACCATTCACCGAGTCCAAATGCAATCAGTGCATGGGTGAGTTGATACCCCTTGTTGAACGGATCATTCCACGGGTCGAAAATAGCATTGATCCGATCCATACGATAAGGCTCGATGATGACCAGCAGAGCGATCAGTACCGGTACCAGACCGGCCAGACCGAGAAACATCTTCCAGTTCATCCCGTTCATGAACATGACTGATAGCGCAATGGCTGCTATCACTATAGTGGCACCCAGATCCGGTTCCATCAGCAGCAACAGGGAAACGACTGTCAGTAGCGCAAGGATGGGCAGGAAACCCTTGAGAAAATGGTCCTTGAAAGCAGCTTTGCGCACGACATAATCTGCGGTGAAAATCAGAATAAACAGCTTCATCAGCTCGGAAGGCTGAAAGTTGATGAATACCAGAGGAATCCACCGGCGACTGCCGTTAATTTCGTGACTGAGTCCGGGAATCAGTACTGCGATCAGCAACAGAATGCCCAGTCCCAGCAAATAGTGAGAATAGGTCTGCCACCAGCGCAGCGGGATTCTGAAACAATATTGCCCGAGAACGATTCCCAGCAGCATGTATAAAGCTTGCCGCCCTAAGAAATGATAACTGTCTCCTTCGCCAAATTTGGATTCGGCGACCGAAATTGAGGCGGAATACACCATGACCAGCCCCAGGCCGAGTAAGAGCAGCACGGTTGCAACCAGAAGCAGATCCACTTCAGGCTGGACAGGCTGTTTATGTGGGGCAGGAGCGGGTGAATTCACCATGGGAGCTAATGACATGTCTGTACGGTAAATACAAGTTTGCGTTCAATCAGACGGACGGCAGCAGTGAAAACCTCGGCGCGATGAATATAGTTTCTGAACATATCCAGACTGGCACAGGCGGGGGAGAGCAGAACCGCATCGCCACGCTCTGCCAGCAGAAAACTTACCTGTACTGCTTCATCCATTGTTGTTACCCGGTGTACCGGGACATTGCTGGCCTGGATGGCCTGTGCCACTTTATCCGCATCTCTTCCCAGCAGCACAACGCTGCGTACATGCCTGCCGACCGGCTGTTCCAGCGGAGAAAAATCCTGTCCTTTACCATCACCGCCCGCAATCAGAATGACATTTTTGCGGAAACCGCTGAGTGCAGCTACTGCTGAACCCACATTGGTACTTTTGGAGTCATCATAAAATGTGATGCCATTGAATTCGGCAATTTTTTGCATGCGATGCGGCAGCCCTCTGAAAGTACGCAAAGCATGCAGCAACGGCTCAAAAGGCAGATCCACCGCCCGGCACAGTGCCAGTGCAGCCAGTGCGTTGGCAGCGTTATGCAATCCTGTGACGCCAAGCTCGCTGGTTTTCAATAAATGTATATTCCCTTGTGCCAGCCATAAATCCGATCCGTTGGGCAATAAACCAAATTCCTCATCGAATGCCGGCCCGGACAGGCCGAAAGTGATTTGTCTGCTGTTCCTGTCTGCCATGGAACAGACTCTGGCATCGTCACGGTTGAGCACCTGCACACAGTGGCTGCTGTGCTGACGGGGAAACAGCCGTGCTTTTGCAGCGGCATATTCTTCAATGCTGCTGTACCGGTCGAGATGATCTTCGCTCAGATTTAACACGGTTGCCGCATCCGGCTGCAGGCTGCGGGTGGTTTCCAGCTGAAAACTGGAAAGTTCCAGTACCCACAGATGCGGCCATTTATTACTATCCATCCGCTGCATCAGGGCATCCAGTGCCGCCAGGCCGATATTGCCGGCAACTTCCACATCCCATCCGGCATTCTTTGCCATTTCCCCCACCATGGTGGTGACTGTGGTTTTACCGTTGGAACCGGTAATTGCCAGGATCTTTGTGCCTGGTGGTGCATATTGATCAAGCGCGACAGCGAACAGCTCAATATCCCCAACTACGGGTATGTCCTGTTGTGATGCTGCCTGTACCAATGGTTCTGCCACTGCTACGCCGGGGCTGATGGCAATGGCATCAATCCCCTGCAACAGTTCAACTTTCAGCGGGCCGCAGAATAAGGATTCATCCGGCACGATCTGTCTGATCAGTTCAAGATTGGGCGGGTCGGTGCGTGTATCAGCCACTGACAGCTGTGCTCCAAGCCGGGAAAGCCACCTGATCATGGAAATGCCAGTTTTACCCATTCCCAGAACCAGTATTTTTTTGCCAGTGTAATTCATCGCAGTTTCAGGGTCGATAAACCGATCAGTACCAGAATGATGGTAATGATCCAGAATCTCACCACAACCTGGTTTTCTTTCCAGCCCTTGAGCTCATAGTGATGGTGCAGGGGTGCCATGCGAAAAACACGCTGGCCGAATAATTTGAAGGAAACCACCTGAATCATGACGGACAGTGCTTCCATGACGAACACGCCTCCCATGATGACCAGCACGATTTCCTGACGGACGATAACGGTTATTACCCCCAGTGCGGCACCTAATGCCAGTGCACCGACATCACCCATGAATACTTCTGCCGGGTAGGCGTTAAACCACAGAAATGCCAGACCCGCCCCAGCCAGTGCACCGCAAAATACAGCCAGTTCTCCCGCATTGGGGATATGAGGGATGCCAAGATATTTGGCAAATACCGCGTGACCGGCGACGTAGGCAAAAATAGCCAATGCGCCGCTGATCATGACAGTTGGCATGATAGCCAGACCATCCAGCCCGTCTGTCAGATTGACCGCATTGCTGGTGCCGACAATTACCAGATAGGTCAGAACAATGAACAGGAATGTTCCCAGTGGAATAGCAACCTCTTTGAAAAATGGCACGATCATTTCAGTGTGCTGGGGAAGATTGGCTGTCATGGCAAGATAGGTTGCGACCAGCAGAGCGATGACTGATTGCCAGAACAGTTTGGCTGAAGCTGAAAGCCCTTTGGAATTGCGCTGTATTACCTTGCGATAATCATCTATCCAGCCGATGACACCGAATCCCAGCGTGGTCAGCGATACAACCCAGATGTAGCGGTTGCTCAGATCTGCCCAAAGCAACGTGGTGACCATGACAGCCATCAGGATCAGTGCACCTCCCATTGTCGGCGTGCCTGCTTTTACCAGGTGAGTCTGAGGGCCGTCATTCCTGACGGACTGACCCACTTTACGTGCAGTCAGGCTGCGTATCATGGCCGGGCCGATCAGAAACGAGATGCTCAGTGCGGTCAGTGCAGCCAGCACAGTACGTAATGTGATGTAGCTGAATACATTGAAAGTACGAATATCTTCTGCAATCCATTGAAAAAGTGCCAGTAACATTCTATGGCTTCCGTCGTATTTTTCGTTGTCCCGCCTGGCTGCCGGTACAAAAAACGGTTTCCGTCGGGCTGTTCATTATCTGTCCCAAATTAAGACATTTACGCCTGCAATTGCGCGATCACCCGTTCCATTTTCATGAAACGTGATCCCTTGACCAGGATGGAGGCGTGTTCATCCAGACAGCTTTTTGCTTTTTCCAGCAGGGTATCCAGGTCGGAGAAATGCTGTGCTCCCTGGCCAAAACCGATAACCGACTGCCGACTTAATTCTCCCAACGCCAATAACATATCGACACCCGCTTTTTCAGCCTGCTGGCCGATCCTGTGGTGGAGTGCCGCACCTTCCGCGCCAAGTTCACCCATATCACCCATGATCAGGATTTTTTTGCCGGGCATCCCTGCCAGCACATTCAATGCAGCCTGCATAGAATCCGGATTGGCATTATAGGTGTCATCAATCAGTACAGATTGATTTAATCCCGCTTTTTTCTGCAGACGTCCGGGAGCCCCTGTAAAGCGGGACAGACCTTCAACAATCGAGTGTGTACTGATACCGGCTGCCGTCGCGGCTGCCGTTGCAGCCAGTGCGTTGTAGACGTTGTGGTAACCGGGAACCTGCAGTGTAATTTCAAGTTTGTCGTTCGGCAGGTGGAACAGCCATCTGCCGTCAGAGACGGATGCTATCTGCTGCGCGCGGACAGTTGCCGTACCATGCATGCCGAAATCCATAATTTGCCTGTTGCCGGCAAGCTGCCGCCATAGCGAAGCATGGGAATCGTCCGCATTGATGATGGCGATACCCTGCTTTTCCAGTCCGGCAAAGATTTCACCTTTGGCGAGGGCTATAGCTTCGGTCGTACCCAGATGTTCGATATGTGCTGTGCCTGCGTTGGTGATTACGGCAATGGAGGGTGCGGCAAGCCGGCTGAGATAAGCAATTTCACCCGCGTGATTCATTCCCATCTCGATCACCGCGCGAACATGGCGGGAATTAAGTTGCAGCAACATCTGAGGAACGCCGATGTCGTTGTTCAGATTGCCGGTTGTCGCAAGAATGTTTGGTGACCCGAATTCGCATCTGAAAATGGCTGCAATCATTTCCTTGACAGTGGTTTTGCCGTTACTGCCGGTTACGGCTACCAGCGGAAGGGTAAAACGCCGGCGCCAGTATGCGGCCAGTTGTCCAAGGCCCAGCCGGGTATCGCCCACTTTGATCCAACCGAAACCGGGTTGGGTCGGGATAATTGCTGTATCGGTTGAAACCATGGCAGCAACCGCTCCTTTTTCGATGGCTGCGGGGATGAAACAATGGCCGTCGAACTGTTCGCCAGACAGGGCAATAAAAAGATCCCCCGGTTTTAGTGTGCGGCTGTCGGTGCTGATTCCGGTGAATACGGGATTATCGCCGGACTGGTTTGTGTGCAGGGCCTGCGCGGCTTCCTGTACGCTCATCATCCTTGCACCTGTAATTCCGGGCCGGCCAGATCATGCAGCACTTGCCGCACCACCTCGCGATCATCAAAAGGATATTTTTTCCCCTGTATTTCCTGATAGGTTTCAGCGCCCTTACCGGCGATCAGGACAATATCGCCTTTGCGTGCACCGTGAATGGCACGATAAATAGCTGCTGTACGATCCACTTCAGCTGTGCAGTGTTTACCCGTGGCGCCTGCCATAACTTCATTAATGATATCGACAGGGTTTTCAGTTCGCGGATTATCACTGGTGATGATAACTTCATCGGACAGATGTGCGGCGATTTCTCCAATCATTGGACGTTTACCACGATCCCTGTCGCCACCGCAGCCAATGACACAGATCAGTCTGGCCCGATTTTTCCGTGTCGGTTTCTTGATGTGTGTGCCGGTCAGTATTTCACGTAACCCGGCTAATACTTCGTTTAACGCATCAGGTGTATGTGCATAGTCAACGATGATCGTAGGCTGATCACCTCCCCCCAGTTGTTCCATTCTTCCGGGAATTGGCTGAACCTGTTGCAGTGCAGCGACTGCTTCATCAAAATCAATATTGCTGGCAAGCAGGGTCGCCAGGACGGTCAGCAGGTTGTATGCGTTGTAGCGACCTGTCACATTGCATTGCAGATTGGCATGCCGATCGCAGAATTCGACGTCAAATCCAATATGTTGCGTCGTAAATCGCAGATTGCTGCCGTAGAGAATTTTCTGACTGCCGGATGTTTGTATGGCCTGACGGGGTTGCCTGAAGCTGTAGCCAATGACGGATACATTTTTCCCGGCGAGCTGTTGTGACAGCTCCACACCGAGTACTTCATCCAGGTTAAGAACGGCGTATTGCAGTCCTTCCCAGAAAAAGAGCCTGGCTTTGGCGGCAGCATAGGCATCCATGCTGCCGTGATAATCCAGGTGATCGCGTGTCAGGTTAGTCAGTACGGCAACGGCAAACTCTGACCCGGTTAATCTTCCTTGAGAAAGGCCATGCGAGGAAGCTTCCATCACCAGCGAGGAGGCGCCCTGATCCAGATATTCAGCCATCAGCTGCTGTAAATAAACGGCATCCGGTGTCGTGTGCTCGGAATGATGCAGTGCTCCGGGGAATCCGTGGCCCAGTGTCCCGATAATAGCCGTCTTTTTTCCAAGAATAGCCATGGCTTGAGCGTACCAGTGGCTGCATGTGGTCTTGCCATTGGTACCGGTAATCCCAACCAGCCACAGATTTCTGGAAGGGTGGCCGTAGGCTGCACTGGCAATTTCTCCAGCCTTATGGCGCAGCCCGGTGATTCCGGCATTGGGAATTTTCCATTCAGGTTTCCAGGAAAACCCCTGTTTTTCCCAGAGGATGGCATTTGCCCCCAGTGCGATTGCCTGAGGAATATTATTGCGCGCATCATGATGTTCGCCAACACAGGCCAGAAAAGTATCTCCCGGCTTGAGTTTACGGCTGTCTGCCACCGGATGCTGCACCTTGACGCCCAGCTGATTCAGCAGACGGGTGATGTACCCTTCATGTGATCTTGGACCTGATGAGGCGCTCATCCCCTGGCTTCCAGTCTGGCGGGTGCTGTGGGTGTTGCGGGGGACGTAACCAGATTGCCGAGTGAATCATCAAACGGCACATTCATCACTCGCAACGTTCCTTCCATTACCCGACTAAACACAGGCGCAGCTACCGTACCGCCATAATAATGCCCGGCAGCGGGTTCGTCGATCATGACCGCTATGATTACTCGCGGAGCAGACGCGGGTGCAAAGCCGACAAAAGAAGAGATATAACGGTCACTGGCATAGCCCTTTTGCTTTTCCAGGCGTTTATGTGCCGTGCCGGTTTTTCCTGCAACACGGTAGCCGTTGATGCGCGCGCCACTGCCCGTTCCTTCCGGCTGAACCGCAAGCTCCAGCATTTTTCTGACAGATTGTGCCGTTTCACGTGAAATGACTTTCTGGCCGATGGCGGGTGTATCGCGCTTCAATAATGTGATGGGCTTCAGTTCTCCGTCAGTGGCAAACAGTGTATAGGCTCGTGCCAGCTGCATCAGGCTGACGGAGATACCGTGCCCGTAGGACATGGTAGCCTGTTCGATTGGGCGCCATTTGTTGTAGGCACGTAACTGACCGCTTGCTTCTCCGGGGAAGCCAATACCGGTTTCAGTACCGAAACCGGAACGGTTGAGCATTTCCCAGAATGTTTTGGATGGCAGTAACAGGGCGATTTTTGCTGCACCTACGTTGCTGGAAGCCTGAATGACCTGGGAGACGGTCAGGTTGCCTTTGTCGCGTACATCGTGAATGGTGGCTTTGCCTATTTTCAGTCTGCCTCCGGAAGTTTCCAGCAGCGTATCCGGTTTGACTCGGCCGGTTTCCATTGCAACCGCAACAACAAAAGGTTTGAGTGTTGAGCCCGGTTCATAAGTATCGACCAGCACACGATTACGGATTACTTCGTTTTTCATGCTTGCGCGCTGATTGGGATTGAAGGCCGGGTAGTTGGCCATTGCCAGTACTTCACCGGTTTTTATATCGAGCGCCACAATACTGCCGGCCTTGGCATGCTGTTCCTTGACTGTGCGCGCCAGCTCCCGGTAGGCGAGATACTGTATTTTGCTGTCTATCGACAGAACCACATCCTGACCGGACTTAGGCAGCCGGATCTGACCGGCATCCTCAACGATACGGCCTATCCGATCCTTGATGACGCGTCTTTTGCCATCTTCACCGGTGAGCACGTCCTGCCACGCCAGTTCCATGCCTTCCTGTCCGCGGCCATCAACATCGGTAAATCCCAGAATATGTGCAGCCAGTTCGCGTGATGGGTAGTAACGATAAAATTCGTGCTTGAAATACAACCCTTTTATGTTGAGTGCAGCAATTTTGTCCGCTTTTTCCGGCGGCAGTTTCCGCTTCAGGTATACAAACCGCCTGTCGCTGCGGATACGCTCCTGAATACCAGCTTCACTCATTTCCAGCAGGTTGGACAGTTGCCTGACCTGCTTCGGTGTGGCATTTGCCTCTCTTACCACTTTTGGATCTATCCAGATGGATTTGACGGGTGCGCTGATGGCCAGAATCTCGCCATTACGATCTTTAATACTGCCACGCTTGGAATTTTGTTCGATTATTCGAAGATGACGGGATTGTCCCTGCTGTTGCAGAAAATCTTTGTTCAGTGCCTGTAAATAAACGGCCCGGGCAATCAGTATGGTCAGGGCAGTAAGCAGAAGTCCCAGTACAAGACGGGAACGCCACTCGGGGAGGTCTGCAGAGGCAGGCTTGCGGGATGGATTGAACAGAACTTTCATTCAGCTGTGCCTGATGTTGGATCGGGGCGAATAACCAGAATATTTTCAGCTGCAGGTGGAGGGGTAATCATGCCGAGCTCCTTGCGGGCAATTGCTTCCACGCGTGCAGGCATCGCCAGCGTGGTTTGTTCCAGCCGCAGCTGATTCCACTCGGTTTCCAGCTGTTCAGTCAATTTTTGCTGTTCTTCCTGCTGCATAAACAACTTGCGTGTTTCATAACGGGCGGTCACTATGCCGAGTCCGCAAAGGATCAGCACGATGAACAGGCAGATATTCAGTTTGATCATGCGTTCACCTTGCTGCCGGCCTCCAGCTTTTCCGCGATTCGCATGACAGCGCTGCGTGCTCGCGGATTAACAGCCACCTCATCTTCACCGGGGCGAATTTTTTTACCGATAATTTGCAGTTTCTGCTGGTGATACATGCGATTTTCCTCCTCCCGCACCGGCAACTTTCTCGGCAACGTATCTGTGTCTGCCTGTGTGCGCATAAAGCGCTTGACGATACGATCTTCCAGTGAATGAAAGCTGATTACCACCAGCCGGCCATTTGTATTCAGCAACTCCACACATTGCGGCAGCGTTACCGACAGCTCCTCAAGCTCCCGGTTAAGATGGATACGTATCGCCTGGAAAGTGCGCGTGGCCGGATGCTGCCGACCGTCCCGATAACCGAACTTGCGCACGACCGCTGCAACGATCTCGGCAAGCTGAAACGTGGTAACAATGGGCTGACGCGCCTGTGCCACAATAATTGCGTTTGCAATCTGCCCAGCATACCGTTCTTCGCCATAGGTTCTGATTACCTCCCTTAATTCTGTTTCTGTTGCAATAGTCAGCCATTCTGCTGCTGTCTGTCCCCGGCTTGTGTCCATGCGCATGTCCAGGGGACCGTCATGGCGGAAGCTGAATCCGCGTGCTGCTTCATCCAGTTGAATTGACGACACACCCAGATCCAGCAGGATGCCATCAACCCGATTTACACCCAGAGACTGCAGTGCCGGGCGCATTTCCGCGTAACTGCCATGTACAGCCTGCAGCCTTTTGTCCGGGATGGACCTTGCTTCGACAATCGCAGCGGGATCCTTGTCGAATGCAATCAATCGCCCTGATTCTCCAAGCCGCGACAAAATCAGGCGACTGTGACCGCCTCTGCCAAAAGTTCCATCAACATAAATCCCGTCAGCTCTGATATTCAGTGCATCTGCAGCTTCTTCCAGCAGAACGGGTACGTGCACAGTGCTACCGCTGCACTACAGTGAAAATCCTTCCAGCTCGGGAGGGGTGCCTCCATCTTTGTAAGCTGTTGCCATATCGATTTGCATATCCCATTTTTCTTTATCCCAGAGTTCAAACTTTGCACCCTGTCCAATCAGTACGACTTCCTTCTGCAGGCCGGCAAACTGTCGCAGGGGTGCGCTTATCAGGATACGGCCGGAACTGTCCATTTCAACATCACAGGCATTACCGATAATCAGCCTTTGCAAACTTCTGATTTGCATATTGAAACTGGAGAAGCTGCTCAGTTTTTCCTCAATCGGCTCCCAAACCGGTTGAGGGTAAATCAACAGGCATCTGGATGGGTCAGCAGTTACGACAATGTTGCCTCCGCAGCTGGCGAATAGCTCGTCGCGATACTTTGCCGGAATCGCGAGCCTGCTTTTATTGTCGAGACTTAACTGCGTGGAGCCGCGAAACATGGCATCTCTCTAAATTTCAATAACGGTGTTTCAACGACGGTGCCTGCTTTAAATAATCCGGTAACAAAATTATTTTTACTCCACTATAACCCACAATTATGCATATTTCACCACTTTCACCCACTTTACTCAATATAATTTTCCCGGTCAAGAAAAAAAGAATTTTTATGGTGTTGCGACAATGACTTAACAGAGATTACGGATAATCATTCCAGATGAAACCACCTGATAAAAATGGCTTATTTTGGAGTTGGAGCGGGTCGTGGTATAAACCTGCAGGACATTTCAAAACGGGCTGATATGGCTTTGGTATTTTGGGAACAGGCTGTTGCTGATTTATCAGCACGTGATCCGGTAATGGATCGCATCATTCAGAGCTGCGGCGATTCGATGCCGGAAGAGCGGGGGGAGGCTTTCACTACGCTGGCGCGCGCGATTGTTGGCCAGCAGATCTCTGTTAAGGCGGCAGCCAGTGTATGGCAGAAGGTAATGGCTTCGATTCCGGAGATGACGCCGGAGAGATTGATTGCAACAGAAATGGATTTGTTGAGGGCGTGCGGATTGTCAGCGCGCAAGGTTGATTATCTGCGGGATTTATCCCGTCATTTTCTGGAAGGGACGCTGGCAACGGCCAACTGGCATGATCTGGATGATGAAACCCTGATCCGCAGATTGATTGAAGTGAAAGGCATTGGCCGGTGGACAGCAGAAATGTTTCTGATTTTTTATCTGCATCGCCCGGATGTGCTGCCACTGGATGATATTGGCCTGCAGCGCGCGGTCAGTATGTATTACAACGGCAGCCAGCCAGTCGATAAGCGTACGATTCGTGCTGTGGCTGAGAACTGGCAACCCTGGCGATCCGTTGCTACCTGGTATCTGTGGCGCAGCCTCGATCCAGTTCCGGTGATTTACTGAATGCCGGTACAAGATAATCAATGCCCGCCGGTTTTTGAAAACAGATTGAGTACAACTACGCCGGATAGGATCAGCCCAATGCCGATCAGACCGGGCAAGTCGATTTTCTGTCCGAGAACCAGCCAGGCAATCAGTGTTACCAGTACGATTCCCGCACCGGACCAGATTGCATAGGCCACACCAATCGGGATGGTCCGCAGGGTGAGTGAAAGAAAGAAGAAAGCGCAGCAATAGCCCGCCACGACGATCAGGGATGGCCACAGCCGAGTGAATCCTTCGCTTGATTTAAGCAGTGATGTGGCGATGATTTCTGCAGTAATTGCAGCTGCAAGATATAGCCAGTTGTTCATGCTGTCAGTCCGGCCTGCAGGCGCAGTTTTCCAGAAAAGCCAGGATACTGCGAAAAATCAGTAGAGTGAGTTTTCCGATTTTTTGTGGTTTTATTTGCCATAGCTCCGATATTTTTAGGGTAAAGGTATTGCCTGTAACCTGAATAATCATACAACAATGCGTACTGCCGTTACTGGTGCCGGATACCTCTATTACAGCTGTCGCGGGAGCGTATAGATGAAGATGTCAAAAGGCCCGATCAGCAAACTGTTCCACCATTTTTCAGCAATATTCTGGGATATTGTCGCCGCATTGCTGGTGCTGGGTGTGGTGGTATTTTTCGCGCAGCTCAGCCGTGATTTCATGCAGCCTTTGGCGGAATCGGGTGGGGCTGTTATCAGCCTTGAGCCTGCTGCCCTGCCGGAATATGCACTGCGTACTTCACTCCGGATGCTTGTCGCAATGGTGCTGTCGCTGGTTTTTACCTTTACGTATGCCACCTGGGCTGCCAAAAGCCGGCGTGCCGAACAGGTGCTCATTCCGTTGCTTGATATTCTTCAGTCTGTGCCGATCCTCGGTTTCATTTCGGTGACAGTGGTTTTCTTCATGTCGTTTGCACCGGGAAAAATGCTGGGCGCCGAGCTGGCTGCCATTTTCGCCATTTTTACCAGCCAGGCCTGGAACATGGCATTCAGTTTTTACCAGTCATTGCGTACCGTTCCAGTTGAGCTTGTCGAGGCTTCCCGTTCATTCCGCCTCAGTCCATGGATGCGTTTCTGGAAACTTGAGGTACCCTTTGCAATGCCGGCGCTTGTCTGGAACATGATGATGTCAATGTCGGCCGGCTGGTTTTTTGTCGTGGCGTCCGAAGCCATCAGTGTTGGCAGTACGACAGTTATGCTGCCGGGTATCGGTTCCTATATTGCACTGGCAATTGATCAGCGTGATCTTGGCGCGATCGGCCGGGCAATTGCGATCATGCTGATCGTAATCCTGATTTACGATCAGCTTCTGTTTCGGCCGCTTGTAGCCTGGGTGGATCATTTTCGTTTTGAGCAGGAAACGGACAGAGTATCACCACATTCCTGGGTGCTGACAGCGTTGCGCCGGTCACGCTGGGTAGCGTTTGCTGTTGCGCCTCTCGCCAGGATGTGGCAATGGACTTACCAGGCGTCCCGGGAGCCGGTTCAGGTAGCGGTCCATATCCGGGATGATATGAGATCGGATGGGGCTTCATGGCTCGACTGGCTGTGGTATGGAGTAATTATCCTCTTTTGCATGGGTGCCGCATGGAAGGTCGCCACTTTTATTTTGCAGAGCGTAATGCCGGGAGAGATCGGGGAAGCCATTGCGCTCGGCCTGGCGACTATGGTACGGGTTTTTGTGCTGATTGCGGTTGCCAGTATCATCTGGGTGCCTGTCGGTGTGTGGATTGGATTACGTCCGGGGGTGGCGCGCATTACCCAGCCAATTGCCCAATTTATGGCGGCATTCCCTGCCAATCTGCTGTTTCCACTGGTGGTATCAGGTGTGGTGGCATTGCGGCTCAATCCGGATATCTGGCTGAGTCCGCTGATGATCCTGGGCACGCAGTGGTATATCCTGTTTAACGTGATTGCAGGCGCTTCAACCATTCCATGTGAGTTGCGTGATATCGGAACCAATCTTGGTGTTCGGGGCTGGTTGTGGTGGCGGCGTATCGCGCTGCCTGCAGTATTTCCCTTTTATATGACAGGTGCGATTACCGCGTCCGGCGGATCGTGGAATGCCAGTATCGTCGCAGAAATGGTTAACTGGGGCAGTGCCACGCTAAAAGCATATGGCCTGGGTGCATACATTACTGAGGCGACTGCAGCGGGTGATTTCCATCGTATTGTGCTTGGGATCACGGTCATGAGTATGTTTGTTGTCGTCATCAATCGCCTGTTCTGGCGCCCGCTCTACGCACTGGCCGAGCGCAAGTTCCGTCTGGACTGAAAGGAGGGTTTTATCGACACGAATCCATTGCTGGTTATCCGAAGGATTCATAAATCATTTCGCAAACCGGATGGCAGTGAGCTGCTTGTACTTGATGGAATCAATCTCACCTTGAATAAGGGGGAAATCATTGGCTTGCTGGGGCGTTCCGGTTCAGGTAAATCCACTTTGCTGAGATTGATAGCCGGGCTTGCACCGCCATCAGCCGGTTCCATTATTTATCTTGGCAATGAGGTAACAGCACCGCCACCGGGTATCGCCATGGTATTTCAGGGATTTGCGCTGTTTCCCTGGCTGACTGTGCTGGAAAATGTGCAACTGGGTCTGGAGGCGCTGGGACTGCCAGTCAGCGAGCTGCGCCAGCGGGCAATCAAAGCGATTGATCTGATTGGGCTCGATGGGTTTGAATCAGCCTATCCGCGTGAATTGTCGGGTGGTATGCGGCAACGTGTCGGCTTTGCACGCGCACTGGTTGTTCACCCCAATATCCTGCTGATGGATGAACCTTTTTCAGCGCTTGACGTGCTGACAGCGGAAACGCTGCGCACTGATTTTCTTGATCTCTGGTCAGAAGGCCAGCTTCCCATCAAGGGTGTGATTCTTGTTACCCACAATATTGAGGAAGCAGTGCTGATGTGTGATCGTATTTTTATATTTGGCAGCAATCCCGGCCGGATTATCAATGAGATCAGGGTTGAACTGCCGCACCCGCGTGCGCGCCTTGATCCTGCCTTCCGTGATCTGGTCGAACGTATTTATGTGGAAATGACAACCCAGTCTGTTTCAGCGCCAGTGGGCAGGCGAACCGAGAATTTTCCAGGTACAGGAATCGGAACCATCTTGCCTCATGTATCTTCGAACTCACTCTCCGGTCTGATTGAAGCCGTGGCAGCCCCGCCTTACAATGGTGAGGCTGATTTGCCTGTAATTGCCTCTTCTTTGCATATGGAGATTGATGAGCTGTTTCCGGTGGCGGAAACATTGCAGATGCTGCGTTTTGCCGAAGTGGCCGGAGGGGATATCAAGCTGACTGCAGAAGGGCGGCAGTTTGCTGATTTTGGTACCGATCAGCGTAAACGCCTGTTTGCCTGGCATCTGCTGACTTATGTCGCGCTGGCGGCACACATCCGGCGTGTGCTGGATGAGCGGCCAACCCATCAGGCGCCCTGGAGCCGGTTTTCAGGCGAACTGGAAGATTACATGCCACCGGCTGCAGCAGTGCGAACCCTGCGGACCATCATCACCCTGGGGCGTTATGCGGAAATCTTCTCATACGATGATGAAAAGCATATCTTCAGCCTGGATAATCCTTGAGGAGGCATCTAATAGTTAAACCTGTAATTATGAAACGCCTGGCAAAGCTGCGTCATAAATTTCATAGCGTAACCCGGCGTTCATTATTTTCCGGGAACGAATACTCCATGTGGCGAGCCGTTGAGCGAGCAATTTCTTCCCCAAAAAAATCAGCAACAACCCGCAATGCCATATCAATACCTGCAGAAATCCCTGCCGAAGTAATGATCCTGCCAGCCTTCACTACGTGAGCCGTTGTATCTACCATAACCCTGGGAAAAAGCGCCTGCATCATTTGCAGAGAACGCCAATGTGTTGTGGCATGAAGACCATCAAGCAGGCCGGCGTTTCCAAGAATTAACGCTCCTGTACACACGGAAGCCAATATTTCGACATTGGGAGCGCGGGAATGTACAAACGACAGCATGGCTTCGTTGTGCATTTCCTTGCGAGTACCCCATCCTCCTGGAATTACCAGAATATCGAGCGGCGGGCAATTATCAAAGGTGAAATCGGGAATGACCTTCATGCCTCCCGTGGTGGTGACCGGCTGATGAAATTCCGAAACCAGAAAAACTTCAAAGGGTGAAGGTTCTTCGTGGCGCCGATTTTCATCGAGGCGAGTGGCGGAAAAAACCTCGAAAGGGCCGCAGAAATCGAGAACCTCAATCTCTTCAAAAATAATAATGCCAAGCTGCTTGCGATGCATGGAGAAGCCTCGTGAAATCTGATGCTTGAACGAACTGTTGGCCATGCTCCGGTTGAGTGTCGGGTTAGGCCTGATTTTCAGAGAACCAGGTCATCACCTCAATAACATTTTTATCTGGTGGAAAAACAGGGTAAAAACATTTTTTAATTACGCCGTCTTGAGTAATAAGCGTTAATCTTTTCAGCAATTTTAAGCCTTCAACTTCAAGCAGAGGCAATTGCAAATCTGAGGAAAAACAATAATCGGCATCGCTTAAAAGCGGATATGGTAACCCTAATCGACTAGCCGCTTCTTTTTGCGTTTCCGGTGTTTGAGTACTTATGCCGTAAATGCCTACGCCATTACGGTTGAATTCAGCGTGATTTTCACGATATGAACATACCTGTGGCGTACACCCGGCAGCACCGGGAATTTGAACCCAGCCTTCCGGAATGGCGAATCCCGGGCGACCTGTCATCGGATAGCAGAAAATCACATTCCAGCCAGACAAGCGGGACAGATTGATTTCCTGATCATTGGTTGACCATAGGGAAACATCGGACAGCCGCATGTTTTCCAGATGTTCACACGCCCCATCATTTAAGGGAATTGGCAAATCCTCTGGAACAGAATGGAGTACATCAGATGGAGGCTGAATATTTGGCACAGTAATTTTCCAGGAAGCCTAACGTGTAAGTTCAGGAGCGCGAAGCCGGCTTACCGGCGGAGCGGCCCTCTGGGAGTTCCGGCATGGTTTCGTATTTCACCCCGGGCGAGGCAATTGTGTCCCAAGGGGCTTTGGATGCAACAAACAAATCTGTATCACCCAGACTGCTCGATCAGTTGCGTGGCAGGTTGCGTTTAAAGCATTACAGCATAAGGACTGGGGTGCAGTAGGTCCAGTGGGTGCGGCGCTTCATTCTGTTTTATGACAAACAACATCCACAGGGAATGATGGGGGCTGGGGAGGTTGAGGTTTTTTTGGCACATCTTGCTGTGTTTGGCAGAGTGGCGGCGGCACAAATATGGTACGGATGCGGAATCATGGGAGGCTGCACTGAAGAGTACGCCGCAGTGTACGTCTGACATTATCCTGCATTGCTGTCTGTAATCACACCGCCACCCAGGCAAACTTTACTTTCATATATGACGACTGATTGCCCGGGTGTTACTCCCCATTGGGGTGCTGCAAAGCCAATTTCACAGGCATCTTTCTCGAAACGGGTGATCGCGCAGGGTGCATCTGTTTGACGATAGCGGATTTTAGCTGCATAAACCCAGTTTTGATGCGGGGGTGTGCCGCTGATCCAGGAAAGATCTGCAGCCATCAGTGATGAACGTAACAGAGCTGCGTGACTGTGCCCCTGCACTACATACAGTACGTTCTTTTCCATATCTTTGCCCGATACGAACCAGGGTTCTTCATTGCCTCCGCGTGTGCCACCAATACCCAGCCCCTGTCTTTGCCCAATGGTGTAATACATCAGTCCCTGATGTGCCCCCACAACGTTGCCATCCGGTGTGTGAATTTCCCCGGGATTGGCGGGCAGATAGCGATTGAGAAATTCACGGAAGGGGCGTTCGCCGATAAAACAAATTCCGGTACTGTCCTTCTTGGCTGAGTTGGGTAATCTGTGTTCACGTGCAATTTTGCGCACTTCCCGCTTGTAGAGATGACCAATGGGAAAAATTGCATGTGACAGTTGCTGTTGATTCAGACGATAGAGAAAATAACTCTGATCTTTGTTGCCATCCTCCCCTTTAAGCAGCTGAAACAGGCCGTCGATTTTCTGTATCTGTGCATAATGACCGGTTGCAATCCAATCAGCACCCAATGTAAGCGCATGATCAAGAAATGCCCTGAACTTGATTTCACTGTTACACAGTACATCCGGGTTGGGTGTACGCCCGGCCTGGTATTCCTGCAGAAACAGGCTGAAAACACGTTCCTGGTATTCAGCTGAAAAATTGACTACTTCCAGCGGGATATCAAGGATATCTGCGACGGAAGCTGCATCGAGAAAATCCTGACGGGATGAGCAATACTCATCGGTATCATCTCCTTCCCAGTTTTTCATGAAAAGCCCCGTCACATCGTAGCCCTGTTGCTTGAGTAACAAAGCTGCAACCGATGAATCCACCCCACCAGACATACCTACAACAACACGCGATTTATTCATTTTGCTAACCGGAAAAATACTATCGGGTAATTTTACCTTGCCGCGAGGCTAAAATAATCCCGTGTGGAAGAGAGGGGCAAGGGGTAGTGCTTTGAGCGAGCAATAAAATGTTTAGTGCTACACTTTCTACCCTGCCAGATCATATCCGGAAATCCTGCCATGCTGCCCAAATATCATCTTGAACTGCTGAGCCCCGCTCGGGATGTGGCCATTGCCAAAGAGGCCATTCTGCACGGTGCTGATGCGGTTTATATTGGCGGGCCCGGTTTTGGGGCACGTCACAATGCTGCCAATTCAGTGCGTGATATTGCAGAGCTGGTGGCATTTGCGCATGTTTTTCATGCCAGAGTGTTTGTCGCGCTGAATACCATTCTGCATGATGATGAACTGGAACCCGCGCGCAAGCTGATTCACGAATTTTATGATGCCGGAGTCGATGCCCTCATCGTGCAGGATATGGGCGTACTGGAGATGGCTATTCCGCCGATTGAGCTGCATGCCAGTACCCAGTGCGATATTCGTCGTCTGGATAAGGCGATCTTTCTGGATCGGGTGGGTTTTTCGCAGATTGTACTGGCACGTGAGCTTACCCTGCGGCAGATCAGGGAAATCAGCGATCACGTCAGTGCCGGTATTGAATTTTTCATCCATGGGGCGCTGTGCGTCGCCTTTTCCGGCCAGTGCAATATCTCGCATGCGCAAACCGGACGCAGCGCCAATCGGGGGGATTGTTCACAAGCCTGTCGTTTGCCTTACACCCTGAAAGATGAACAGGGCCGGGTAGTGGCCTACGATAAACATCTGCTGTCGATGAAAGACAATAACCAGAGTGCCAATCTGCGTGCGCTGGTCGAGGCGGGTGTGCGCTCGTTCAAGATTGAAGGGCGCTATAAGGACATGAGTTATGTGAAAAACATAACTGCTCATTATCGTCAGCTGCTGGATGAAGTTCTGGCCGAGCGCCCTGATCTGGCTCGCGCCTCCAGTGGCTACACGCAGCACTTTTTTGTGCCCGACCCTGATAGAACCTTTCATCGCGGCAGTACCGATTATTTCGTAAACGGGCGTCAACAGGACATCGGCGCTTTCGATTCACCCAAGTTCATTGGCTTGCCCATCGGGGAGATTTTAAGCGTCGGCAAACAGGAGCTGACGGTACAAACGACCAGCGCACTTACCAATGGCGATGGACTGAATACGCTGTATAAACGGGAAATAGTCGGTTTTCGGGTGAACAACGCTTACCTGCTCTGTGATTTTGAACAGGAGGGTCAACACTTCTGGCAATACCGGGTCATCCCGAATGAAATGCCCGCCGAGCTCAGCAAACTGCGCTTGCCACATGCACTTAACCGCAACCTCGATCACAACTGGCAGCAAGCCCTCAGCAAAACTTCAAGTGAGCGCAAAATAAGCGTGAACTGGCAACTGGAGTTGAGTGAACAGGCACTTGCCGCCACTGCCATCAGTGAGGAAGGTATTTGTGCTCAAGCCACCTTACAAGGCCCCTTTGCACTTGCCAGGCAGACCGACAGCAATGCTCAGCACATTCAGGATGCCTTCAGCAAACTGGGTAATACGCCCTATTATGCGGAACAGATTAACCTTGCTGCCAGCCAGGCCTGGTTTGTACCCGGCTCACAGCTGAAAGCCCTGCGGCGCGAGATCATCGAACAGCTTACTGCTGCCCGCGTGGCTGCTCACTCCAAAGGCGGCCGCAAAGCTGTTCATGAGCCTGCGCCCGTCTATCCGGACAGGGAATTGACTTTTCTGGCCAATGTTTACAATAAACTGGCGCGCCGCTTTTACAAACGCTACGGTGTGGAACTCATTGCCCCCGCTTTTGAAGCGCATCAGGAAAGCGGTGAAGTGCCGGTCATGGTCACCAAACACTGCCTGCGCTTTTCGTTCAACCTGTGCCCCAAACAGATAAAAAATGAGCTGGATCTGAAGGGCAATGCCCGGCCCATGCAGCTGCTGCATGGCGATGAAACCATTACCCTGAAATTTGACTGCAAAGCCTGCGAGATGCACGTTATGGGTTCCATCAAACCACATATTTTCAACAGTCCTCAATCGGGCAGCGTAGCCAGCGGCACGGGTTACTATGACCTGGCAGATCTGATGAAAAATGGTAAGAATTGAGATGATTTCTCATTTATCGTGATTGCGGGCAGAGATAGAAGAACACGCACCTCGGTTAAGAATAGCTTATCCAAAACAGCCTGGCTGCGCTCGTAAAAACGAAACCGTAGTCATAGTCGCCCACTGCCTTTTCCTCATTGCGTACCAGGATCGCATCTTGTTTCCACGAGATTACAGGTGTGGGCAGGTCTCTGGTACGCCCCCCGGTCATGAAGGTATGGAGTGTTTTTTGGCGCGATTGCGGGTTTATTGTGAGAGTGGTTATCTTGACTAAGGGATGCTGAGGAAGTAGTCTTGTTGGCTAAGTATGATGGGAGAGAGGATAGCTGGCTGCCTGTGAGGGGTTGGGTGGCGGGTTAT